>TARA_B110000977_G_scaffold66115_2_pt1 | contig 28046 bp, 20 predicted proteins | sample TARA_B110000977 | Tara Oceans TARA_B110000977 (sample SAMEA4397798) | marine metagenome | biome: Polar Biome; feature: [SRF] surface water layer (ENVO:00010504); material: water (ENVO:00002006), including particulate matter (ENVO:01000060) such as... | depth 5 m | reverse complement strand
TATCTTCGCTCCACTCGCGTAAGCCGAACAAACCCTCCTGGGGTCTGGGGGAGGAGAAGGGGGGAGGGTGAGATTGTTGCCTAGTGAAAAAAAGCATACCAAAAGCAACAAAAACCAAAAAATTTCCCGACTTTCCCAAACTTCAAGACTGTCCGACATATGCGCGATTATAAAAAAAGTTTCAACTCGAAGTTCGGCGGTTTGCAATTGCCGACACCGATCTTTCAGGTTTTCAGGTTCACTGGGAGCTTGTTTCAAGAGATGCAATAAGACATGGGGGTCTCGATTGTTCTATGGTTGATGCTCCCATCACCAATAAACACACGTACCTGCAAAACATGGATCCTGGAATGCCCGCTTTCCAGCGCTTGATGTCCGTGTACAGCGCGCTGGCCATGGTGGCTTCGGGGGTCTTGCCGGGCAAGCTCCCGAGGAACCCAAGGCGAATTGCATATCTGATTTGAGAGAAAGTAAACGAAGTGACGCGTTAGCGGTTGGAAAGAAGGGCAACGGATGGGGAGGGTGGGGGGTGCTCAAGGGCGTGGTTTGCGCTGAAAATCGACACGAAGTTGCTTCGTGATGTGAATAACACGATGATCTAAAAACCGAAGGAGTGCCATGCTCGAGCCGAGTCGTTCGACCCGTTCGCCGGCCATGGGTGCCGCGGCACCTTGCAATCTCGCACTGTCTGCAACAAAATCGAATTTGACACGCGAGGGGGGTTGAGGTCCGGCGAGCGTGCGAACACGACGTCGATGGCGCTCCAAAAGAAACACTCGATTCAACTTACTTGGTGATATCTCCGGTGCTCATGAGTCTTCGTTCTTCTCTCAATACACCAACCGCCGCGTTCTTGAACACGCCACCTGTAGCTGTGGAGGGGAGGGAAGAAGGTGTGAAGTGCGTGATGTGAAGTGAGAGTGGAGGGGAGGGTGGTTAGGTGTGTGACGGTATGGCATCCGTGACGGATGATTCGTTTAGGAAAGGTACAAATAAACCATAGCCACATCGCGAGTGGCGTGGGAACATCTCGCGCATCACACGCGCGCCATCTCCCGGCGGGCGCGCATGTAAACATTTTCGGGTTGAGTTGAACGCGTTTTCGCATCGTGGGCGCACCTCCGCGGTATGCCGCCGGCCTGGGCGCGCGCTTGCCACCAGACGCTTCGCCGCCTCGGTTGGCGTCTGCTGGTAACTCATCGCCGCTCGTGTGGTCGGTCCACCGGTCGCGCGCTTCGGTCGCCATGCTCGCCGGACAATGGAAGGCCGGCTCGGCTTTGCTTGGAAAGAGTTTTGCGGAGTCGACTCGGAACTAAAATCCTTGAGTTATAGACCGTCAGAAAAAGACAAATTTGTGTTCGACACATTTGTGAATTTGTCACGCCGAGGTTCGTAGAGTATGGCTACCCGTTGATAGGGCCCTCGGTGAACTTGGAACGTTCGAATGCTTCATCAGGACCGGTCACACACCCGCTTTGATTGCGAGCTTGAAACCGGATTCAGATTTCGCAATTACCAAAAAAATTCTCAAAACCAAAACCCGCCGCCCTCTGTCAATCTCATCGTCAAACTCGCGCGCCTCGTCGTGCCTTTGTACCCGTTTGCACCATGGCCGACGCCGCCGCGTCTTCGATGGAACAGCTAAAGGTTGAGGAGGAGAAGAAGGAAGTCGTCACCGCTTTAGCCGGGGCGTTCGGGGTCGCACCGCCCATCGATACCGGGTAAGTTGATTTTTTGCGAAGCCCTTTTTTTCTCTGCGATCAAGTTCCACGTGGTGGGACGCACACTACGAGAGCGTACCCCCTTACCCTAATACTACCCTCAACTACCTCCGACTAACCGCATGCATCCCACCCCCACCCCACAGTCTCACGTTGGACGAAAAGTACGAGCTGTGCCGCAGTGTAGGAGAAGAATGCATCCAAGACGAGGAACTCCGAAATCTCTTAGACAAGAAACCCGTCCCCATCTGTTATGACGGCTTCGAACCGAGCGGGCGGATGCACATCGCGCAGGGCGTGATGAAATGCATCAACGTCAATAAACTAACGAAAGCCGGGTGTCACTTTAAGTTCTGGGTCGCGGACTGGTTCGCGCTGATGAACAACAAGATGGGCGGGGATCTTAAAAAAATCCAGAAAGTGGGCGCGTACATGGTGGAGGTGTGGAAAGCGGTGGGGATGGACTTGAGTCGTGTGGAGTTTATCTGGAGCAGTGAAGAGATCAACAAGCGGGGGCACGAGTACTGGCCCTTGGTGCTGGATATCGCGCGACGAAACAAGCTCGCGCGAGTTCTTCGGTGCACTCAAATTATGGGCCGTTCCGAAACTGACGAGCTCGCGGCGTCGCAAATCTTTTACCCCGTCATGCAATGCGCCGATATTTTCTTTTTGAAAGCGGATATCTGCCAGCTAGGCGTTGACCAACGCAAGGTCAACATGCTCGCTCGGGAGTACTGCGACGACATTAAGCGCAAGTTAAAACCAGTTATTTTGAGCCACCACATGCTGATGGGGTTAAAGCAGGGGCAGGAAAAGATGTCAAAATCTGACCCGGAGTCTGCAATCTTCATGGAAGATTCCGAAGGCGACGTAAACTCTAAGTTAAAGAAAGCGTACTGCCCCCCCGGTGAGGTCGCAGGTAACCCGTGCCTGGAGTACATCAAGTACATCGTCCTCCCCTGGACTGGGATGTTCTCCGTCAAGAGGGACGAACAGAACGGGGGGGATAAGGACTACGTTTCTTACGAGGAAGTTGAGAAGGATTTCGTGGCGGGCGAGCTCCACCCGGGCGACGTCAAACCCGCGCTCGCCAGGCACATCAACGTCATCCTCCAACCAGTCAGGGACCACTTCGTGAACAACTCGGAGGCGAAGAAGCTGCTTGATACGATCAAGAAGTACAAGGTTACCAAGTAGGTTTTAATTTTTTGCAACGAGAAGAGTGGGTTTGACTTGCAGAGACTGAAATAAAAATAATTGACTTTTCAAATCATCGCTGGACTTCTTCTCTCTATTCGGGTACGCCGTTCGCTATGGCCCACTCTAGTATGCGCCCTTTCGCAACAGCGTGTTGGCCGGTCCCATGGGCAGCCGTTCGCGCGCACCCACTGAAGCACCTCGAGATGCCCTTGCTCTGCCGCGTACATGCACTTCCACTCGTCCCATGGTGTGTCGTTCTCGTGCAACACCTTTAACTCTTCGAGATGCCTACCCCTCGCCGCTGCCTCGCAAAGGAATTCATGACGCGACAGTTGACCTCCCCGTTGCAGGCGCTGCACCGCGCTTAAACATCCAAGGTTCTGTACGGTATGCTTTTCATTAAGCTCCTCAAACTCAAGTCCCGTCGCCGCCACCGTGTCGCGCATCGCACGGCTCACCGATGGGAGCCGTGCGAGATCTGCGGGATCGTCAAAGGACTCAGATCTGACTGAGTATGTGCGTGACGACGAGGTGGTTCGGGAGGCCGGGGAAGGCCTCATCCGCGGCGGACTGGTGCAAATCGGTCACGTTATGACAGTTTGCGAGAGTATCAGCGTGGTGGGTCGCATCGGAGGACATCTTGGAGGGTGTCGTGTGCGCGTAGTTGTGAGTCGTGGTTCGTCGAGGCTTCCGAGAAAAGCGTTTCATCAGGAGTTTTATTAGTATACTTACGATGATATCACGTTCACCCAACTACTTACCCTAAATAAACACACTAGACTGGCATTTTCCCCTTCCCCGGCTCGAGTTCCTGCAGCTCAAACTCCACGAGCTCGCAGTTTTCAAACTCACGGCCAGTCAGGGAGAACCACACCCCCCAGTGCGCGACGACCGCGATGGTTTGCTCCGGCCGGTTGGATATCCAATTTATCAATTCGCTCATTCTGGACTCGAACATGTGCGGGGGCTCGGACTGCACGCCTGACCGCAACACAGGCGCATTTGACTCATTGAGCGAGCTTTGAAAGGTCTTTGATGTTTGTTTTGATAGGGTAGATGAAGTAGTATCGGCTTCATCGCCACCGCCTTCCCCGACGTACCACCACGGCCTTTCGCCAAATGTTTCTGCTATTTCCGCAACGCACCATTGCGGAAACTCTTCTTTGATGTCCGACACCGACCTCCCTACATCAGAGGCGTGGAAGACGCGTTCTCGAGCGATGTGACACGTCACTCGTGGAATTTCTTTGAATTTTTCATCTGAAAACGCGAGCTCGGCGGTTCGCATCGCGCGCCGCAACGGCGATGCAACTATTATTTCAGGAAACGGGTGAAGGAACTTTGTGATTGTTTTCAAGCTTTTCGCTTGCTCCTCGCCTTTCGCCGTCAACTTCGTGTCGAAGTACATGGGGTCGCGAAAATCGTCACCGTCCCACCTATTCTCCAGTAAATAGTCGTTCATCTCGGTCCGGCCGTGGCGAATCAGGTATAAGGTTTTTTTGGTTGCTACGGATGATGACGATGTTGATACAGATACATCCCTCGAGTGTATTCTCGATGGGTGTCGTCCCGAGCTCGCGCGGATGCTTGTTCTGGGTGCCCGTGCTTGTCGTACGCTTGTCACACCATGGCACATCACTCGCAACACCAATGCGCTGGACCTCGCGAGGTGGCGCGCCGTGCTCGCGGCAGCACGCATGTCGTGACGCACCACGGGACGCGTAAGCGTAAGTGATGGGCTACCTAATCAATGATTGCGAGTGCTGGAAGCATCTTCTTCGAGCAGCTGGGGAGCGAAGGGGATGCACGTGGTTCGCCTCCTCTCCTCGCAGTTTCCCCCGACTACTCACCCTCCCCCCCGGTAACCCACAAATCTCCAGACTGACGGCCCATACCCTCCCGTCAAATCCCACACACCGAATCGAAACCTTCACGGCCTTCAGTGCCAGACTGTCACGCGAAAACAGTTGCTCCAGCTCGGCACCCAAGGCGTTGCCCACTCGCTTTTGGAGGCCGGAATTGCTTCCCGATTGACTGAGGGAATGGAGGTATGTTAACTCAAGGAATTGCATAAAATCAAGTGCCTATGGATAGCAGTCTGGAAATTGGATCAGGTTGGATTTTTCCCGTGGCCATTTGCGCATTCAGTCTCTTAAAAACACAAACTCCCAACTCCGTCCGCCGCCAAATTAACTCGTGTCAAATCCCAGCTTCCCAAAGTCGCTCTCCGCCTCCCATTTCTTAAATCGAAGCCACTTGGGGAAGTTTCGTGCGCTCGTTTTCTAGTTTTTCGCGTGCGTGTTTGATTGCCGCTCAATTGGACCCGGCGTCTCGCCTCTTCCATCACTTCCGCACACACCCCCCTCCCCCCCAGTGAAATGGCCTCTTCCCTCGCCACCACCCAATTCGCGGGCGTTAACGCCCAGCTCAAGTACGTAGATGTGCCCGTGTTTCCCTTGCGCCGGAGCTGATGGGGTCTTAAATTCGGACGCGCCGCGGTCGTGTCGCGAAGTGGAAAATGCCGGTGACACGAGACCGGTCCGGGTTAATGATGGCGAACAACGCGAGTGAAAGACAACAACAATGGTCCATCCGCTTACATTACCCCCTTCACCTCCCTCCTCACCAGGTCCGCCGTCGCGCGCAAGAACGTCAAGACCGTTCGCAACGTCCAGGTACGCCCGCGGTAGTTGATATTTCTGGCTCCCGAGCGCCACACTATCCCGGAAAAGGTGGACCGCGACGCGGCGGATTACGACCCGCGTCGGGTCGGGCGAGCGTGTTTTGGCGGAGGGGTTGGGTGCGTGTGGTGCTTCTCAATGTCACGCAACACACGCAACTAATCCCTCGTCAGTTTACTCTCGTAAACGCACGCTCTGGCATCCACACGAAGCGACCCGACCACCTTCACACCGGATTTCCAATGCACCTCCAAGCGACGGATTTGCGTTCGTGTTTCGAACACGGTTGAGATGACAGGCTGGTTTTTTGCAGTTAATTTTTTGGTGATCAATGAGACCCCTACAGGATGCAGTGACTGACCTATTCCCCCCCACCTCAACCCACAGACTCGCGCCGCGAACGATGCCCCCTACACCGCCAAGGCGAACAAGCCCATGAAGATCGTGTTCGTGTCCACCGAGGTTGCACCCTGGTCCAAGACCGGCGGCCTCGGTGACGTCGTCGGCTCGCTCCCTGTCGAGCTCGCCAAGCGCGGGCACAAAGTGATGACCATCTCCCCCAGGTACGACCAGTACAAGGGTGCTTGGGACACCTCGGTCAAGGTTGACGCCCTCGGCAAGCAAGTCGGATACTTCCACGAGCACAAGAAGGGCGTTGACCGCGTGTTCGTGGACCACCCCCTGTTCCTGGCCAAGGTGTGGGGCAAGACCGGATCGAAGCTGTACGGAAAGACCAACGGCGCCGACTTCGCCGACAACCAAGAGCGTTTCGCCATGTTCTGCAAAGCCGCGCTTGAAGCCCCGATGGTGCTCCCCTACGGCTACGGTGAAGACGTGTGCTTCGTCGCGAACGACTGGCACTCAGGCCTCGTGCCTGTCATGCTGAGCAAGGTATACAGGCCCCAAGGTACGTAATGATGATGAGCCATCAATCTTATCCCTCATTCTCAACTAAAATGGCGGGACTAAAAAAATCTCGTCCAAGTTTGCATTTCCCGGGATTTGCGGTTTTTTTTTATTTTTTCGATTGCCAGTTGGCATTGTTGCAACGCATGGTTCCCTTTAGTGTGTACCTATCAATAACTTCATGCTGACCTCTTGACCCCCCCACCCCAACATAGGCAAGTATCTCAATGCCAAGTGCGCTTTCACGGTTCACAACATCGCGTTCCAGGGCCGCTTCTGGCCCACGCCGATGGGGGAGCTCGGCCTCCCCGAGTCCGCATCGAACGACTTCTTCTTTGAGGATTCGCAGGGCAAGATGTACGACGAGCGCGCGCCTCAGAAGGATGGCGAGAAGGATGTCCAGCCCCTCGGTAAGAGGTTCAAGAAGGACAACTGGATGAAGGCTGCGTTCATCAACTCCGACCGTAACATCACCGTGTCCATGAACTACGCCAAGGAGATTTCGGGCAGCGCGAGCAAGGGTGTCGAGATGAACACCATCATCAACGCCACCGGCGGGATCGAAGGCATCGTGAACGGCATGGACCCCACGGAGTGGAACCCCACCACCGATAAGTTCCTCGACATCACATACGACAAGAACACCGTGGCGATGGGCAAGGCGGCGGCGAAGCAAGCGCTGCAAGCCGAGGTTGGCCTCCCCCTGGACCCCTCAGCTCCCGTCTTCGGCTACATCGGCCGCCTCGAAGAACAAAAGGGTTGCGACATCATGATGGAAGCCATGCCCAAGCTGCTGCGCCAAGTGCCCAACGCGCAGGTTGTGATCCTCGGTACCGGCAAGAAGTCTATGGAGAAGACCCTCGAACGTCTGGATGAGCTCTCCCCCAACATGGCCGGCGTCGTCAAGTTCTCCAACCCCATCGCCCACTACATCACCGCCGGCGCGGATTTCCTGATGGTCCCCTCCCGCTTCGAGCCCTGCGGCCTTATCCAGCTGCACGCCATGCAGTACGGTACCGTCCCCATCGTCGCCTCCACCGGAGGTCTCGTGGACACCGTCAAGGAGGGCGTCACCGGGTTCCACATGGGCGCCATGGACCCCGACGGCCTCAAGCCCGACGACGTCGAAGCGATGGTAGACACGTGCGCCGCCGCCGCCGCCGTGTACGGCACCCCCACCTACAACAAGATGTCCTCCACGTGCATCGGCCAGGACCTCTCATGGAGAAAGCCCGCGGCGAAGTGGGAAGCCGTGCTGGAGGAGATGATGTACAACTCGGGGTACGGCAAGAAACAGCAGGTCGTGACGCCCAAGGAAAACCTCGAAGGGGCGCGCAAAACCACCGTGCAAGCGGGTGTGCGCAACTAAGATATTTTGACTTGCCATAGCAATCAAAAATATTATTAGTCCGCAACGTACATAGCCCACTTCATCACGCGATGAACACCTGATTTGTCTTCATGGCTAAGCTTGTCGAGAGCGGCGAGTGCTGTTTTTTTGTGTCAGAGCGCCGAGAGAGTTTACCACGTTTGGAGCGCACGTAGCCCGCGTGGCCAAACAGAATGTTGTAGTAAGGTTCGAACATTCATTTTTGAAAAATTTCGAGAGACAATTTCTTTCATCTGTCGATAGACGCTTCTCAGACTAACTACTCACTGGTCTCCCCTCTCTTACGCTCTTTGTTCGACTAGCTTCGGTCCAGCGACAACTGATATGTCGCTGTACGCCTCCTCCTGCGTGAGCTCCACGAAGCCGTGCGTCTTGAGCACCAACACCTGGTAGAAGATCCTCGCCGCTTCGCTTCGTTTTACTTTTTTCGTTTTGTTTTCAGAGTCCCTCGTGGTGGTCATTTCAGAAACTTTCACCGGCGTGGGCACGGATATCTCACCAGTCTTGCTATCCACCACTTCCCTTTCTTCGAGTTTCGGGACCAAATCAGCGAGCATGCGCTTCGTGGCGGTGGACCAGTCCACGTGGCCGGAGGGGGCGCCCGCGGGGGTGGGGGGAATAGATTCATTTCCGAGAGCATTTGCGGCGTCTTGCGCATTCTCACCTCGCCTGGTGGATTGACCTCCCGGGGTGAAGGGCATTTGATCGTCGTTGCCGCCAAATCCTTGATCGTCGTCGTCGTCGAAACCGCCTCCAAAGTCGCAGTCGTCCGGGAACTCGTCAAACTCCATCGCCCTGGCGACGTCGTCGGCGTCGCCGGCGACACTCCCGTTGACGCTCTTTCTTCGCCCCCGTTGAGCGCCGACGTTCCGGGTGAACCCCGCCCCACGCCGTTCCCCCGCGCGTTCCCACAAAGAGTTGATGCACTCCGCTCTGTGTTGTAGCCACAGCTTACTACACCGGTGGCCCATTAAAGGGTCTCGGTTGCCGACCGTGCCTCGTAGTAAAGCTCGTGCTTCCGCCGCAACCTCGGGAGGAGAAACCGTGCCGTGCGAGTCCCTGAAATACCCCAAGGTCGCGCCCCCCGATAAATCCCGCTCTTCGTCCGCGGCGAACGGGTTGTCGTCATCCGCGAGGTCGGCAACCCGTCGGATCACGCCAGGAACCCGGTTCACCGTGATATCTGAGGCGTTCTTAATCGCCCGTGACACGGATTCGCGATCCAGAATAGTCGCCGCGTCGAATTTCAACTTCATGGTGGTCGTTTTTGTCCGCGACCGCGCGCGCTTAGCGGGCTCGGGGCGGTTCGCTTTCTGCGCAGTTTTGCCCCACTCCAGGACCACTGTACTACCTGTGTTCGGGGCGTTCTCCTTGCCGTCCGCGAACTTGCTGGCTTTGTCTTTATCACCCGGGGTTTTGAAACCAACCACGGTGCCTCGCACGCCGTTCTCATCTTCCAAGTCTTCATCCAGCGGTAGCGGCGCAATTTCATTATCATCGTCCTCGTCGTTCATGTGAGGCATGCCGTCCGCGTCGTCGTCGTTGTCCATACCTCCGGCCCCGAAGTCGCCATTGGAGTAGTCGGACTGTGCTGGGAAGTTGTTACCACCGTCACCCGCTTCATCGTAATCTTCCAATCCGACGTCGACTCGATCGTTGGCGTCGGTTTCGCCAAACGGCCGCGGAGGTGCACCAGGCGTTCGGTACCCAGGCGTGGGGTGAAACCCAGGGTCCATCTCGTCCACGATGAAATCGTCATCCAAGTCACCGTGGATCCGGTCGTCGTACGCGTACTGTTCCTCGAAATCGTGGGCGAAGGCGTCGCCGTCTTCCAGAGTAATGTCTGCCTTTTCGTATTGCGATTGATCGCCTGCGTGACTGTTTGCCCCTACAGTAGACGGCTCGAAAAACAGCTCCAAGTCGTCGTAGTTCTCGGGGAGGGTGATTGTGTGTAGGGGGGCGGTTTGCCCGCCTTCGGGTAGATCCACGTCCTTGTCCTTCACGAAGGCTTGTTTTATCTTCACCAACGCTTCCGAACAATCCTGGAAGAGGTAATTCACTTTTCGTGAGTAGACCCGCACGACGCCGAGCATGAGCTGGCCCGAAAGACGCAGCGCGAGCGGCGCATCGGGGTTGATGATGGATTCTGTGGATTTGGAGGGGGTGGGATGAACAGACAGAGGAGGCGTCAGTGTGAGGAACGTTGGGGACGGTGACGGGATCTCAGATTGCCAAAACAAAGAAACAACGATTATCAATAATCGGGATGGCACGTACGAACTGCAACGGCGACGTCTGTTTCCGTGATTTGCTGTTTCCGCAACCGGCGGTCGAGGTGCGCGGCGATCCAGATCGTGCCTAAAGGGCCGCGCTTGGCGAGGATATACTGCGAGTAGAACATCTCGTTACGTGCGTCTCAAGGTGAGGAACCTAGGAGGGGACGATTTTGCCAAAACCGCCACAAATCTCTTTTGGCAATGATTCCCGGAGCCCGCACTCGAAGCAGAACAGACAAGCCTTCTTGTCTTTCCAAACCGCCTTCACGAGCCCTCGCTGCGAACGTTGAAAGCGCGCGCCTATCCGCCCGTCCCGTCGCGTGAGGCGCGCGTGAGAGTGTCCTCGCCACGACCGAGGGCAATCTCTTTTGGCAAAATGATTGTCAACGGCGTTTTTTTATTCGTTGCCAAAAACTTGAAGGCCTTTCAAAAAGCAGTCGGATGGTTTGAAACTCCTTGGTTTGAATTTGAATTTGACCCTGTCGAGTCTTTGAAACGAGTGCCTTTCAAACTAATAATCTATTCTTCGCCATCTTCTGTCAAAATCTTCGGCACCCCGTCCTCCCTAAATTCAACCCTCCCGTCCACCAAGGCTGCTAGGGCGTGCGGAAACACCTTATGTTCCTCCTCCAGAACACGAGCCGCAACGGCATCCGGTGTATCACTGGGAAACACCGGCAATACCCTTTGCGCTAAGATTTTCCCCTCGTCGAATTTCTCGTTGACGAAGTGGATCGTGGGGCCGGTCCATCGCGCGCCAGATGCGACGACTGCTTCATGCACAGCTGTACCGTGCATCCCTTTGCCCCCAAACCCAGGCAACAGTGCGGGGTGGATATTGAGCATTTTATTTTCGTATCGCTGGCACAACTCGGGGGGGATTAAGCGGAGGTACCCGGCGAGGCACACGAATGAAACGTCCAACGCATCTAGTTGTTCTACTAGTTCTGTGGGTGTCATCCCTTCTCCCTTCTCCTTCTCCGCCTTGGTCGGGGGGTACTTCAGCGTCGGGATGTTTTCAGTTTTCGCCCACTCTACACCTCCGCAGATTTCACTGTTGCTCACCACCGCCGCGACCGTGGCGTTCACGGTGCCGTCCCGCATCGCTTGGTGCAACGCCCTTAAGTTGGACCCGCCGCCGCTCACGAAGACGGCGACTTTCTTCGGCGCATCTGTGGATGAAGCTTGGGCCGCTGCAGAACGCGTGGGCCTTGTGCGTCGCGACGACCTGGCGTTTGCCGACGAGCCCAAACGCGGGCGATGCCAAACGCACGCCGCTAAGGAGCACGACATCGGCCCGTATGGAGCGCGGCCGTGTGTGAGCACGGAGAAGGATTTGCGAGCTCAAATACAAAAAGTTTCAAGTTTTCTGAGAGCACATTTATAATACGTGTACCTCCGCTTCCTCCTCCTTCCTTTCGATTTTCTTCTTATCATTGCTAAATCACTGTTACAAACCCGGCTCAATCGTCGTCGCTCTCGTCGCTCTCCGTGTCGTCTCTTTGGCGCGTCGGTCTGTTGCGAATCACCTCGATCGGCGGCAACGACGAGTCCGATGAGTAATCTGAATTGATATTCTCGCCGTCGCCGTCGCCGCCATCATTACCTCCCGATATCGACAACCCCCCTAACGTATTTTCAATTTCGTCTCCGTTCACGTCATCCCCACCACCACCCCCACTCACTTCCTCTAAAAACCTCTCCGGCCACCGCCCCGCTTTCCGCATTTCCTTCATCTGCGAGTTGTACAGCGCCCGCGTCATCTCGCCCGTAACTTTGACGTCGCTTTTATCATCCAATGTTTCATCCTCGAAACGCGCCACGATGAAGCTCCCCGCCCGTACCCACAGGATCTTTGAGAACTTACTAGGGATGCGGCACAACGTGCGTGACGAGTCGGGCTTCTCAACCTGAGGAAGGGGGTAGGTGTAGGAGGAGCAGTGATGGCAATAGGAGGAGGAGGTCAGCCAATGGAATGAGAAAAGTTTTCTAGCGGCGGCGGCGGTGAGGTCTATGAGTAGTTACCCTCACGTCCCCTCCACACCCATCAACTAACCTACCTCTATGTGGTTCCCCCCCCGCAGCTCCACCACTCTGCACACGAACTCGCACGCCCCAAGCGCGGGGCACGGCTCATCCACGAGGTCGCGCACGTGCTTCCGCCGGCGCGACATGACATTGACATTGTGAGGAATAAAAGAAAGTCACGATGAGTTTTGAGAGCCGTGAGAGAATAGATTCAACCATTGATCGCGCGCGCGAGTGGTAGACTCGCCGCGTGGTGCTTCGGGGCGCACCTCTGGCCCCAACATGACCTCCCCCATGTTCTTCCCCATGAAGCTCGTGGTGGTGGGCGACGGCGCGGTGGGCAAGACCTCAATGTTGCTGTGCTACACCACGAACACGTTCCCCACGGATTACATGGCGACTGTTTTCGACAACTACGCGGTGAACGTACCTATCAGTGACAACCGAACCGTTAACCTAAGCCTGTGGGACACCGCGGGCCAAGACGAGTACGCGCAGTTCCGGCCGCTGAGTTACGCGGATGCGAACGGGTTTTTAGTGTGTTTTTCGCTTGTTGATAAAGAGAGCTTTGACAACGTGGCGAGTAGATGGGCAAAGGAACTGAGACAAAACAAGGAATTGAAAAATCTACCTCTTATTTTGGTCGGGACTAAATTAGACTTGAGGGCGAAAGGAGGACGAACAGGGGGGGATGCGTCGAGTCAAGGTATCGTGACCACTGAGATGGGTGAGAAAATGGGTAAAAAAATAGGAGCAAAGGCGTACGTGGAGTGCAGCGCGTTGACGCAGGACAATTTGAAGAAAGTTTTTGACGTCGCGGTGTTGGAAACCAGTAATGCAATGTTTTCTGAAAGCGATAACTCTAAGAACTTGAACGAAACAGGGAAAGGGGGGTGCTGCGTAGTGTCATAGTATGGCTGCTGATGAGTAGTGTACTATATAGGTGATAAGTGGCAATAGAAACTTGTAATGCTCGGAGCTGAATAGGCCGTTGGAATACTCGCGATCGTGTGTAAATTACGGTTAAATGACTCATCGGGAAAATTAATCTCACTCAGCCTTTGGAGTAGGCGCGTCCCATCGCAGGTGTTCGGACTCGTTGTTCACTTCGCTGACCACTTGGACGTGTCTCGGTCGTCTCCCTGCGAACGACTCCCCGGGTGCGTCCGTGGAAGCCTTTCTTTCCGTGGTACTCGATCCAGGCACTCCTCCGTTCGTGCCGTCGCGACTGGCAGGTGCGCGCGGAACCAGTAACTGCCGAGTGGTGCTTTTGCTTTTGTCGCCGCTCACTGCATGACCCGCATAGTAAGACCCTCCCACCATCCAGCGCCAAAACTCGTTCCCGGTGTGTTGCGCGACGATGACGTGTTTCTTGGTCATGGTCGTGACACCCCCAACGGTAGGGAACACGCCGTACCCCCCAGTCGTGATGAACGAAGAAGTTTCGCTCGCCGCTGAACCCAAAACTTTGAAATGACACTTTCCAAACTCCACGACTTTTGGCCACCTCGGTAACACTCCGGAGACGAACAAGGTCGTGTCGATTAGGTTCCGCGCTGCGTAAGTGTGGTCCACAACGATACGCGTCAGGATTTTCCGGGATTCATCGCCCAGGGGTAACGGCCAGTTGCCGAAAACAATTGCAACGCCTAAAACGAGGACGGGCGACGCTTGGATAACTTTTTTCACATTTCCAGACACGGCGAGCACCACGCGTCGTCTCCGCCGTCGCCGGTTAACCCGTTCCCGTTTCCTTCTCCGCGAAACTTCGAACGGGTTGAACTTGGAGGGGGTGGATAGCGGACCGTGTCGAGGGGACATGTAGCTCGCGATGTACGTTGCACTTGAATCCGAAAAAGAGCTCGACTCCGAGTCGTATCCGTCTAAATCGTTCAGCTCTGAGTTTGCCAACACGCTTTCGTCCACCAACCCGAGCTCGCACGCAAATTTCTTCAAAGTGGTGTAGTCCTCTTTTAGGTCACCCGAACCGGGCCTAAACAAAGGCTCTAGTTTTTTACCGAACGCGACGAAATCGGTAATCACGTTGTTGCCGCGTCCGGGTCGCAGGAGCTGTTTAACCATCGCGACCAGGGTTTTCGCTTTCCGCGTTTTGGTGGTCAAGAGAGCGGGCGTGACTTGCGCAACCGCGGACTGCCACCGCTTCTGGGGAGTAGCCTTGACTGAAGACGGAGTGGGGGACTGATTGGTATCGTCTCCGTCGTTACCTTCCTCCACCGCGACGTCAGCTAAATCGTTCGCGACGTCAGTGAACAATTTCAGCCCGGACCGAACGGAATCGACGCCCGCGAACAACGAGCGCTTCGTGACGCTTTTCGTGATATCGGCCACTTTTGAAACCGCGTCCGTGGCGGTTTTGACCGGTAGTCCGCTCCATTTGATACTACCTTTTTGCAAAATCCGGTCAACATCAATGATATCCTTATTAGTCAACGCGGCGTCGGCGTCGTTCATCGCTTCGCTGACGTGAATGAACGCGAAGGAAAAACTCTCCACCGCAACTCTGCGTAAATCCTCGGAGCGCAACCCACAGGCTGACGCGGCTAACGCGTATTCTCGGCTCAAACTCGTGTTGAACACCCCAGGGTCGTCCGTGCTGATCGTGTACGGGTGGCCGTGCTTGTGCACTTGCGATAAATGGTGGCGCGCGGCGAGTGATGCAGAGGACATTTCTTTCTTTGGGATGTTTGAGTCACCTTCATTGTCATCACCACCTTCCTCTTCCACCACTCCTTTCTCCACCGACCCCGTAATAACATTGCTCGTCATACACAGCTCGATTGGTATTTTTAAGGTTTGTAGCTTGGACCATAACGCCGCATCCCTAACAGTTTTAACGCAGTGCCCTAACCGTTCGGGCTTGAATTTCAACATCGAGATTTCTTCGTTTTTCGTAGAAACTTCACCGCAGTGAAGCGTCACCGGAAGGTTGTTCCGCCGCGCTAGCTTCAACGCGGGCTCGAAATTGGCCCACCGGCCCACGGTTGGGTTGCCTGACACGTCAATACCCACGACGCCGCAATCAGTATCACGCAAATACGCGGCGAGACGTACGGTTCGCTTCGCCTCTGTTAGCATCTCTTTCCGATCGATACTCAAAATCAATCTAGCCACGACTACGATATCTTCCTCCTTCTTGTTACCCAATCGTCGCAGCTTTTCCTTCGCGACGTGCACCCCTAACGCGATGCCACACAGCACAGCCTCACAGTAGGACTCTTTAGTCACGCCCTTAATCGGCAAATCCTTAGGAGTGGTTCTCAGTTCCAAATACACCACGCCGTCCAGCGCGAAGTCGACAACCGCCTCGGCCGCTATTCTCGTAATAGCCTCGTGATCCGTGCACAGCTCGTGAATAGCGCCGAACAACTCGAAACACTTCGACAAAGGTCTGGTTGTTCCCGTTGGGTTGTCAGTCAACGTTGCGCGTAACGCCTCCAGGGTGACTGTTTTGTTCCCGGATTCAGGTGTTTCCGGTGCTGGCGACGCTGACAACGACTCCGCCGGCGATAGCGACGCCGATTTGTCGAAAAAACTCATCTGATCGTCATCTCCATCACCTCCGTCGGTCCCGTCAGATGTCTCCTTACCCGCATTCATCTCCCCTGATCCTCCTTGTCGCTTCGCAAAGTCGAGCAACGTTCCGTCCCGCACGCACCCGTTGAGGTGCGCGTGGAGTTCCACCTTTGGAAGGGCTCTGCAAGCGGAGATTAACGATCGCGTGCGTTGCTCCATGGTGTCGATCGATGACTGGTCATCAGAACCCACACTGGCATCGCCACCGCCTTCCCCACGTGGAGCAGGCGCGTCAGCGGCGTAACCCGCAACTTCCAAGTCAAACTCAGACGGCGCCTTGCTCTCCTCGAGCATCTCATCCGGCACGTCAGTGCCGTAACACGCCAGCGCCTGCGCCACCCGGTTCTTGGTGCGCAAATAGTGCGTCCAATCTGATTTGGTCCAGTCCACCTTGGAATCGGTCATCGCCGCACCGGTCATTTCGAGCCACTCAACGAAGGGTCGCGTGCGGTCCCGACCGCGACGCCGTACCCGTCGCGCCGCGCGCGAAGTGGATTGGAGTGACCGACAACCATCGAGGGTGTGTTCGACCTTTATTTGGCGATTTTCGAAAACAAGTGGAGCCATGAACGGTGAATTAATTCGGCAATAGACCGTCAAAGTGTCAACGTCCGCGTGTGTGGTGAAGCGGCGAAGGTGCTCTTTTTTTTTCAGACCGCCGCCGCCGACTTCCCCATCAGCTTGGGCTCCCCCCCACTGTTCCCCGCGCATAGCCCCCTCGGTCGGTCCTTCGGCGGGCTCGAGGATGCCGAGCGCGCGGAAGCGTTTGGACGATGCCGGCGCCGGAGGTGGTGTGGAGAGTGACGCTTCCGGGAAACGTCCCAAGGTTGCGACAGAAGAGGCTGGTGCGTCCGCATCTCACAAGCCATTGCGTGAGACCACGGAGCTCGGCACGACAGTCACTGCTCAAGATGACTCCACCCCCTGGAAGCCCAAAACCGACATCGAAGAAGTTCTAGCTGCTGGAGGGACCCGGATTCCAGGAACCGGCGCTGGCCACGGATGCTTACATGATGTAGTGTATCCAGAGAATTATAAACTGCCATCCAACGCGAAACGGTACGACCCAAACAACCCAGCGAAGCACTACAACTTCGAACTAGACACGTTCCAACGCAAATCAGTTGAGGTGATGGAGCAAGGCGAGAGCGTGATGGTAGCCGCACACACTTCCGCGGGAAAGACAGTAGTCGCGGAGTACGCGATTGCAATGTCTCTAAGAGACGGCCAAAGGGTGGTGTACACGTCACCGTTAAAAGCTTTAAGTAACCAAAAGTACCGCGAGCTCGCGGAGGAGTTCAAGGATGTTGGGTTGATGACTGGAGACACGGTGATCAATCCCGACGCCTCGTGTTTAGTCATGACCACTGAAGTGTTACGAAGCATGTTGTACAAAGGCGGCGAAGTGATGAGGGAAGTCGGGTGGGTTATTTTTGACGAGATTCACTACATGCGAGACGCGGATCGGGGGGTGGTGTGGGAGGAGACAATCGTGGGTCTTCCTGACCAAGTGCGGTACGCGTTTTTATCCGCAACGATTCCCAACGCCAGGGAGTTCGCGGAGTGGATCGTGCAAACGAAAAGACAACCGTGTCACCTCGTGTACACGGATTTCAGGCCAACGCCTCTAGAGCATTACATCTTTCCATCCGGCGGCGACGGGGTGTACCTTTGTTACGACCGGGAAAACACGTTCAGGCACGAGAACTTTCTGAAGGCTATTAATGCGGTGGCGCCTGCGAGTGACGGGTATGCGAGCGGCAGAGTGGCTAATAGAGGCAACGCTGAAGAAGCAGAAGGCGTCGGGAGTGGTAACTCAAAAAAGCAATCAAAAACTGGCGCGGGGTCTGATATTCAAAAAATAATTAAAATGGTCACCACCAAGAATTACGACCCGTGCATCGTGTTTGCTTTTTCGAAAAATGAATGCGAACAATTGGTGGAGGATTGCGAGGGAATAGACTTGAACAACGAAGACGAGAAGGTGATGGTGGACACTATTTACGGGAATGCGCTTGATGATTTGAGTGACGATGACAAGAGGTTGCCTCAAGTGGTGAATTTACTTCCGACGATGCGCCGGGGAATTGGCACCCACCACGCCGGTTTACTCCCGAGACTGAAAGAGATTGTGGAAATATTGTTCCAGGAAGGGTTGGTCAAGGTTCTCGTCGCCACAGAGACCATGTCCACCGGCTTGAACATGCCCGCGAAGACTGTGGTGTTCACCTCGCCCCGGAAATTCGACGGCGACGGGTACAGGTGGATTTCTTCAGGAGAGTATGTCCAAATGTCTGGAAGAGCCGGGAGACGCGGACTCGACGACCGCGGATTAGTCATCCTGATGATTGATGAAAGGATGGATCCAAAGGTAGCAAGGGACATGCTCCATGGAAGGTCTGACCCGTTGGACTCCGCGTTCCGCCTTACCTACGGCATGATCACAAACTTAACGCGATTGGAAGGCCATGACGCCGAGACTTTAACCAAAAAGTCCTTCGCGCAGTTTCAGAGTGAGCGCAAGCTCCCCGCGTTGAAACAAAAGGTTGAGTTATTGACTCAAGAAAAGGACGGTATAATAATCCCGAACCAGAAAGAAATCACGGACTACGTGGCTATTACTGATACGTTGATGACGTTAAAAGCCGAGTTGCGACAGATCCAAAACCAGCCTCAACACGCGGCTCCTTTTCTGTCACCCGGGCGGTTGGTAAAAATTTGCGTTGAAGATCCAAACGCGATGACTAAAAGCGCTATGGCTTCTGGTTTGGATGGTGGTAAGGCGTTCAATTACGCAGCGGACGTGGAATCCCAGTGGGGTGTAATTGTGTCCCACGACCGCAAGCCTGGAGAGGGTAACGTGTATGAGCTGGAGGTGCTGGCGATGACGAGCGAGGGTAAGCGCGGGAAGTGGGAGATTCGGCAGATTCAAAACGTACCGGCGCCGAACCCGCTGGAGTTTGGAGTCAAGGAAAGCTTGAAAGGCAAGGTTGACAACGTTGAAGGCGAGATGAAGCTCGCCAACGCCATGGAAGCCTATCAAATCTATCAAACCTATCAGCCCCGAATCGTAACGATCCCCCTAACACAGGTGGACCAGTTTTCGTCAGTCAGAGTGTACCTTCCGAACAACTTGAAGTCCAACTTGGAAAATAAAGTTCGAGTCCGAGAAAGCGCGCGGGAGGTTTTGAAGCGGTTTCCGACTGGTGTGCCGCTACTCGATTTAGAAAAAGTTATGTGCATCGGGAGTACGCAGTTCAAAAGCGTTAGTTCTAAAATTTTGAGGTTGAGTGACATGCTGAAGAAGCATCTGTTGAGTATCCGCGCTAATGAGGATGAGGAGGGTAACTCAAAAAATACCGAGTTAAACAATTTACTCCAACTCTTCCAAAAGAAGCGCTCCGTCATCGCTTCGATCCAAATCGCAAAGAGAGCGGTGAAGGATGCTTCTGGGACGATCAAGAAGGACGAGTTGTTGAAGCGGTTGCGAGTTTTGAGACGGTTAGACCACCTGCACGCGGACGAGAACGTGGCGTTGGTGAAGGGTAAGGTCGCGTGCGAGATGCAAACCAGCGACGAGCTCGTCGCGACCGAGTTGATGTTCGACGGAACCTTTAAGGAGCTGGACTCTGGGGGGGTGGTTGCATTAGTGTCAGCTTTATTATGGAGGGAAGGATCTGGAGAACCCCAAGACGTCGTCAAGAAGATGTCCAAGGACGCGCAGGGGGCGTATGAGAGGTTATGCGACGCCGCGAGGGTGGTTCAGAAGCACGAAAGCGACGTGGGGCTGGATAATTTGGACGGAAGCGATGGGGCAAACAGTCACGGTAAATCTGGCGGATCTACAGATTCATCTTCCGACAAGTTCCGCCCCGAGCTGATGGACATGAGCAGGCGGTGGATGGACGGCGCGCCGTTCTCGGAAATCATGCGCATGGCGAATAGTGAAAGAAAAATGTACGAGGGATCGATCGTGCGCGCGTTTCGGCGGGTGCAGGAGTTTCTGCGAATGCTAGCGGCGGGCGCCAGGGTCGTCGGGGAAACCGAGCTGGAACGCAAATTCGACCAAGCCGCGGATAAAATGATTCGCGACATCGTGTTTTGCGACTCCCTGTTTGCCCCGAAGTAAGTAGTAAGGTGAGGAAGGTAATAGGGTTAAACCCAGAGTACTTATGCGCATTACTATTAAGTGCGAGCGCATATAGACTTTACCGAAGTATTAGTAAAAATCACAATCGATCTCTAATGCTTTCGCGACACCCTCTACCAATCAGAAAAATCCACACCTAAACTTAAGCGTTGGTGGACCCGTTCTTCAGGCGCGCGGCGTTGCGCCTGGCTTCCTTAGCGCCCACGCGGCGGGGGTTCTCCGCCTCCTTTTTGACTGCCTCGGTGGGTTCCGTGAGGATCACCTCGACGTGGCAGGGGCTAGACATGTAGGGGTTGATGCGACCGTGCGCGCGGTACGTGCGGCGACGCTGCTGGATAGCGCGGTTCACCTGGATGTGGTACACGGAAAGGGCTTCGGTGTCGAGACCCTTGACCTAATGAGTTTGAAAAGATAGGGTGAGGGTGGTTAGTTTACTGGAGGGAACAGAGTGTTGCGCGAATATTATTTTTTCTCCCACTCCAAAAACATCTGTCTATGCCTTTGTAGTCTGGAAAAGCGGAGAACGCCGAAAACCCTGGAGGGCGTGCGAGCGACGGGCGAAGCGTTCGGGACTCGTTCGCGAGACGCGCACGACCTCGTACACAGGCGACACACGCTGATGCGTGTATCACCCACTCCACAAACAGATGTGATCGTGTTTGTGCTCATCGCGGACGGGATCGACAGCGCGTTTACGTCCTTAGGTCGGCGCTAGAAAAGAAAAAAAACCCGCTCGCGATGTGATGCCGGTCGCAAAGAGCACTCACCTCTGCGTTGGATTCGGCGTTCTTCAGGATCCCGAGAAGCATTTCCGCGGACTTCTTGGGCCAGCGGCCTTGGCCGTTGGTGGAGCCCTCGTTCTTCGCTTGAGCAGTGCGCCCCACGCCGCCGCAGTAACGACGGAACACGATGCACCGGCGCATTGCGATCACCTCCTCGAGGTACTTCTTCGCCTGTTGCAACTCCATCTTCTTGATGGCCATCGCGGTCTCGCGCATGTTCTTGAAGTGCGTGCGGAGGTCAGAACCCCGCGCCTTCGCGGACTTCGTCACATCGCCTTCCCGAGCGTAAGCCACCATCCTGTTTGCGACGACGGACGACCGTGCGTGCGCGCTTGAAAGAGACGGAGGTTGAGGGTGATGCACGGGTTTTGCCGAAACGCGACTAGGGTTCAGCCGAGACGAAAAATGGCGAATTTATATGGCGTAAATGACGAGTTAATGGTAAGTTAAATATGCTGAAATCGGTGCATTTTCACTCCAGCACCAAACTGCAAAAGCTCATAGCAACGACTTGGCACTCTGCACTCAGACAAAAAGCGCGCGCGCTTGGTGTGTCTCTGCAAGACCCGCCAACCATGGCGGCGACGCACGAGTCGCACGCATTGCTCGCGGCGGTACGTTCGCTGGACATTTGCGATGCGGTGAGCGACGTGGAGATCGAAGAAACGCGGGCGGCGTTGCGGGACGCGCGCGTGATGCTGGCGAACCCGCTGGCGTACCCTGCGAAAAAAACAGAAGATCGCGCGAAGATCAAACAAGGCGTGGTGGAGGTCAGAGGGAGAGAAGTCCGCCTAGGAGCGCTGGACATAGACAACGCGCTGATGCTAAGGTATGTTTACGGGTCGAGATCTTGTGTTTTGTGGGGGAGTGGAGACCGTGTAGGGTCTGTTACACCACCACACATCGAGCACACATCTCGTTGCCATTAACGGGCATAATAAATCGCGCGCTTTCCAACAAGCAAGCCGTGCGGGTATTGCCACGGCTCGTATTGTCGCGTCGCACGCGCGAGGGCCGCAAACACACCCAACGCACATATCACACACACGAACCTACCAACCCGTTTCTTTCGTTCAGAGTAATTACCCATACGGGGACCCATCGCTGACCCTCATTCCAATCTCAAAAAAAACCACAGCGACGTTTTCGACTTGAACGAGATCACGTGCGTCGAGCTTCTCGTGGCGTCTGTGGAGCGTGGTGCTCCCGCTGACGATTGCTTGAAGGCTGCGGGAGGGATGTATCTTCGGGAACGACAGAACATGGTTGAATCGCTTTGCAGGTTGTTACAAGTCGTTTCCGACCCGGATCGATTCGCGCCGATGGATGTGAGATTGAAAACGATGGTCTCTGAATTCGTTTCCAACGAAGTTTTACCCGGCGCGTCGGGCGGAGCGACCCAGTTCCCAGTGACGGACTCTACACAAACCTTAGTGGGCCAGTTGGTTGATATTCTAGCTTCGCCGCCGCCGGGTGCGGTGCAAGCGTTACAAGCGGCTAATCAGTCTACAAGCAATACCTACACAGTGCAGACGCCGGGCGGTGCGATGGGGACGCCCGGGGGAGGGTTGGTCCCCGCCGCGAGCGCGAACACCGCCGACGAGCCTGATCTTTCCACATCAATCGCCGCGCTTGAGTTCGTCACTGACGAAAGAGGCCGACTGTGTAGGAAAACAGACTGGCTGTCGCACGAGCGAAAACTCGTAGGCGAGTGTTTGTTCCATGCCGTGTCGTGCGTCGGGCCGCCTGCCGATCAATCGAGAATCGTATCGCAGAACGATGCGGAAAACTTGACGAAACTTTTTTCCGATGTAGCGGTGCCCGTGCTCGCGACGGCGGCGGCGGACGCGAGAGCGCGAGCCGCGGCGCTTGACAGCGGTGTACAAGCTGCGCAGTGGACACAGAACGGACACGTTAACGCCCTCGCCGCGCGCGTGGGATCGGTGGATGCGCTTCAAGAGCTCGCGTCGAGCATCGCCGATGACCTACCATGTTCGATCGCCGTTATGTTCGCGCTCGCGACCGTGATGACCCCTGTAGGGGAGGGTGACGAGTCCTCCAAGATGTCAATTGCCTCCGCTTCTAGCACTGTACTGGGCACAGCCATCAAAGCCGCGGAGGACACACACCGACGCGCGCGGGACGGCGACGACGCGGACGCCGCCAGAGACGCCGCCGCTAGGAACCCGCTTCGAAGTGCAGCGCTCGGCGGCGGGTTCGGGGGCTTGATGTTCGGCCGCGACCAATCAAGGTCCACGATGGATGACGCGAACACTGAAGTGGCGGGCATGACCGTCTCCGTTTTAGAGTTCGTCCGGTTCGTAAAAGGCCTCACCGTGCTCGGGAGAGGCGAAGCGCAAGGTGTTTCCGAAACCGCCGCCAAGAAGGAAATTGTCGCCGCGAGTGATGCTGGGGCGCTAGTCGCTTTACGGTTTATCCTAGCCACCGGGACGTTCCGAGACGACACGGATACGAGTAGGGCTAGTTATCTATCTGTAGCTCACAAAACGCTGTTACGAGCGATGTCCGCCGCCTTGGCGGATGCTGACTTGGGCGAAGCGCTCGCGGCAGTGTCCCCCGCGATGACCGCTGATCAAATCGCGCGCGAGGAACGACATGTCGCAAACGCCGAGGTTGGGGGATCCAACAATGGATTCATATCTAATGCTGATCACTCAAACCAAATCCGGTTCGATTCGTACGGCAACCCAGTGTATGACGGGGAGCACGGAGGACATGGCACTGGTATCGACCCCAATGACGTGCACGCGAGTGAGGGCGAGCGCCTCGCGGCGATGCGCGAGGAAGAAGACGCGACGCGCGACGCGCCCCTGGTTGCAACCTGCAAAGCCCTCGCGGAGGTGTACAGGCAAGCACCTGAGCTAGCGAAAGCGGACGTGGCCACCAACAGCAGTGAGGTCTCCAACACTGCGCGTCGATTCCTGGACGCCATCGTGGAATGGGAGCACGGAGTGGAGTCGTTGAGCGCGACGCTCGAGCTTCTCGCCGCGATTGCTGAGTCCGGAGGTGAACACGGCAAGCGAGACGCGTTCGACCGGTTAAAAGTGCCTCCTCAAGGCGCCGCCGTGGCGTGGGACCACTTTTTAAGTGCGGTGGTGGGGTACAACAAGCGGTTCGCGTACGGAGACGGGGAGGATGATAGGAATAACGGTCCGTACGGGCAAGCAGTCGGTCGCGATCGAAACGCACGTCCCGATTCCTTCGGCAACGAACGATCCAGAGACCAAAACGGAGACCAGGGTATCTTACGTGAGATGCCTGAAGCGGATATGTTGGGGATGATGGCGTACCTCGAGGTGTTGAGCTCGGTGTTGAGCAGTAGTGGTACTTCTTCAGGGTCTAACGCTGACCAGATGGCTCGCGTCGGGTGGCTTGAGCAACGGTCGCAGTGTTCGTTGCTCGATTTGTTGTTACGCCTTTATTCAAACCCGGTTCCGTCTCGGTTGAAAGCGCAGTTACTGAAATGTGTTAGTTCAATTGGAGTGTCCTCCGGCGACGTCTCAACTGCGAACGAGGTGTGGCAGCGTATGGAGCAGTGCGCGATTTTGCAAAGCGAAGGTGGGGCGGGAAGAGACGCGGGAGACGCGTATGGTGGGGATTACAACGAATCGCATGGCCAACTGAGAGATATGAACAACACGTACGGCGGACAACTCAATCGAAGACCGTACCACCCATACGGCAATGGCAACAACGATATCAACAATAACAGATCCTACAGCACCGCCTCTGTGCAGCGATCCAGGAACTCTCACAACCAGTTCGACAATTCCCAATTTGAAACCCAAAACGCAAAAAATCAACTGTCCATTCCGGGCGCGGACTTAGCGTACGAGTTTTCGACGTCGGAAGCGAAAAGCGGAAGCTACCCACACGCCAAGGCGTATATGCAGTTAGTCAACGATTTATTGACGTGTTGTGCTGAGAGTGGAGTCGGGCCTGCAATGCATGCAGGTCGATCCAGTGCAACTCAATTCCGTTTCATTCGCGATAAAGTGTTCGGCGACTTGAAGCGGAGACGGCACAAATCGCAGGAGGAGCGGTGGTGGATGGCGCGCGACGCGATTGTGCACTTTTCCATCCAGCTCAGGGTTTGGCGCCAAGCGGTTGAGAGGGGGGAGGAGGGTACTGAAGGCGCTTTGAATGTCTCAGAGAGGGATACAGCTGGACGTAATGGACCTGTTGATGCATCGACTATTCACCCTATGGGCAATCAGTCAGACCCAACCTCGGCGCCCGGTCACGAGATCGTGATGGACTTTCTAACGGACGGCACTGTGTTCCGCGGCGTGTTGGCGGTGTTGAGCATCGGCGCTGAGCGACTCGCGGCGGAACGTTCATCGCCGCACGGTGAAGCCCTGGAAGCTACTGTTAGGGAGTCTTTAAGCCTACTCTCTGACGTGTTTGGAATGGACGCGCGAGTGCTCGAGGAGGCCAAAAGAGTAGCGAGTGTTCAAGGAGGAGCCAGAGCGGCGCAGACTCTACGCGCCTCCACCATCGACGTCGCGTTGTTGAAAGACACAAGCCAGTGCGGCACGGTGTTGGGCTACGCCAGGTACCGGTTCGACCCACAAATCCCGCTTTTAAGCATAAAAATACTCGCCAAAATGGCCGAGCGCAAGGAAAACGTGCTTCACTTCCTGCCCGACGAGGACGTTAAAAACATAATCCAAGGCGCGGCGTTGTGTTTGGAATCCGCCGCGAACGTCATGAACGGCGTCGGATCAGACTTTGGGGTTGACGAAGTTTTTAACGGTTCTGGATTGAATCAAGAATCAGGGTATAATAACGTTCAAGATGCCGTTACTGCAGCAGGCGCAGCAGTGTTGGACATCATCCTGGACGCTCTTCCCAAGCATGCGCCCAACGTGGCGCATGCGCTTTTAGGATTCGACCACAAAAAAGACCCGGCACGTGTTCGCTTGAATCCCTTCGGCGAGAACTTCAACTGCTTATCTGTTTTGCTTGAGCTGTTAGAGGCCACACCTGCTAGTGTAGTGTCCAGTGATATGCCCGCTATCCCTCCTCCTGAAGCCGCAGCTAGGGTGCTGTTTGAGCTGGTCGCCGATGCTCGCACAGCCCCGGCTACATTGGAGTGCGTCACTGATTGGCCTCCCGGGGCGCCTGGAGGACAACAGCGTTTGGCGCTCCTAACGGCAGACGCGCTCGCGGCGACCCCTCCTAGCGACCCGCGACGCAGAGCAGCCGCGGCGCACCACAGGGCGTGGCTCATACGCATCGCAGCTGCTGCGGTGGACTACGCGTCCCCTGATTTACAAAGTAGCTTCCCCGTTGACACCGTGGACGACCTTCCCCCACTTGTCGCCGCGATCACCAGAGCGGCGCTGAGTACGGAGTCGTGGCACGGCAACGGGTCCGGTTTTGACGCCGACTCTATGGGCAACCAGTCACACGTCGAGAAACCCCGGCTCGTGGTGCTTGAGACGCTGGCAACGACGCCAGTGGCTCCGTTGCCGCCGTTAGCAGCCGCTAATGCGGTGCTTCGAGACGGGGATGGCGGACTATCAGAGGATGTAGCGCAAACGCGCCACGCGCTTGGCATTGACCAACTTCTGTCAGACCGCCGGCCAACGCACATGGGCGGCGTGTTCGAGGTCACGTCCCGGGGCGACGCCGTCGTCTCCGTGTACGCGTTAGGGGCGCGGCTTCTGCAGAACAGCCAAGGATTGACCGGAGGTAAACAGTCACAATTCAACCAGACTAGTAACCAGGGTTACCAGACTGATAGCCACACGCGAAACTCGCACAAGCTTGCGGTTCAGTTGGCGGTGAGGCAAGCGCGGGCGTTCAATGCGAGCACGGAGGAGCATGCGGCGCACGCCCACTTGACGAACGCGTGGAGCGAGCTTGTGAGATTAATCGCGTCGCGGTGCTTGCCACGCGGAGGCAGTGATATTTACCTGAAGTCCGATTCGGTAATTGAACCTAACTCGACGGAAGACTCTTCCGAGATTCTCTTCGCGCTCGCGGAGGGCGTGCTCGCTCGGCTCGCCGCTGAACCGAAACCAAACCAAACGCCCGGTGCGCAAACAGTCTCCACCACGGACGGCGGCGGGGATGCGTGGTACAACGCGCTGGATGCGCCGCTCGGGCGATTAGCAAACACGCTGTTACAGTGCCTGAGGGACGGATCGGGTGATGGAGGTGGTGTGGGTGGACGTATGAGAACCAGTCATACTACGTATCAATCGATCGATGAGACGGATGATTCCTCGTCTGATTTCCACAAGGTTAGCGCGGCGCTTGACGCGGCGATCGGCGGCGGCGGCCCCGGGGCTGGGGTTACAGACGTCGCCAGCGCGTTCGTCAACGATGGGCACCACCTCGGTGTCCACTCCTACCGAACGCCCACTCCCCTTCCTCCGAGCAAGTGCAAGGCGCTGTTGAGAGGACTGCTCCAAGCCTTGCGCCGAGGCGATGAGAGGGGTTACGCAAACGGGATGAGCGTTTCTACGAACGGTCTAAACCTGGACGCCGAAGCGCGAGGCGCTACCTACGCCGCGCTTCTGTCCTTCCTGCAGTACGCCGCGCCGAGACGAGCCCACGGGCGGTTCCCACAGTCCGTTTTGCGGATCGCGGAGGGGAATGGAGGCCAGGTTGGCGACGGCGTTGATACACCCGTTAAGGATTTGGGTAATGACAACCCCGTTATTGCGGAAGCTCGATTAGCGGCGAAACGCGCGTCGCAGCGACAAGACCAGCTAGAAGCCGGCATAGGGGCTTTGTTGCGGCGCGACGCGGTTCGTTTGGCGGATTTGCTGGGACAGGATGTTGTCGACCCCACGGTGGATGACGCTACCCGGGCGGTTGCGCTGGCCGTGGTGGAAGCGTTGCTAACCTCGGTTTCTCAAAGCGGCAGTTCGGTACACACGGGTACGTACGCGAAAGCGGCGCCCGCTGCGATGTTTGGTTCCCGACAAAGCCAACCAGGTTTTGCAGACGGGTTACCCGTTCACACCCCCGGGGGCGTGGGCACCGCGTTTTCAGATGAAAAGGAAAATGCACCAGACACGGTATTTTCAAGAGCCGCGCTAGAGCAACGCACGCCAGGAGGACCTGCTGGGTTCGGTGCAGGCAATCAAAACAGCCAAGCATACGGTACAGTACACAACAGCCACGAGTCCCATGTTACCGACCCCGCGACTTCAGCCCTTGTCCGCGCTTTAGCCGCTTCGGGAGTCATCAAACACTGCCTCACGCAGGTTGAAAATTTACAGCTGAGCGACGTGATTCTGCCCACCACCGCTGCGGCGGCGCGTTTAGCGTCCACCCGAGC
>TARA_B110000977_G_scaffold183834_1_pt1 | contig 28065 bp, 21 predicted proteins | sample TARA_B110000977 | Tara Oceans TARA_B110000977 (sample SAMEA4397798) | marine metagenome | biome: Polar Biome; feature: [SRF] surface water layer (ENVO:00010504); material: water (ENVO:00002006), including particulate matter (ENVO:01000060) such as... | depth 5 m | reverse complement strand
TACTTTTCTTATCGCACTAGCTCACACCACGAGCAGGTGTCTCCCCGCGCCGTTTGCGTTGGTAATCGACCCTGGGTTCGCCGGCGCTTCCGAGCGCACGTCTGTGGTTTCTCCGACAGTCGCGTCGGCGTCGGCATTACCATTACCATTTCCATTCCCCAAACCCACATTCCTCCCCCGCTCCACGTCCCGCAAAACGAACACCTCATCCAGCTGTCCTATGAGCTGCCGCTCCCTGTGCCTGCGGTACAGGTACGCCACCCTGGCAATCAAAAGAAGGGGCAGCGCAAATCCGACGACTCGGAAAATGAAAACAGGCGTGCCTCCCCCGGTGGTGGACGCCGCCACCGCGAACAGCACCAGGTACAGGGCGAGGAAGAAACACAGCGCAGCGAGCGCAGCTTTCAGCCAGAACCGGAACTGCTCACCGACGTACACGCGCGCGATATGGGCTCGCAAACGCGCGTGCCGGTCGGTGCCGTGTTGGTGGAAACGCCCCGCTCTTCCTCCGAACAATCGCCGTCCCTGTGCGTTGCGCACCGCTCCTCGCCGATCTTCTCTGAAACCTCCATTTTCCATCGTATTAACGCTATCGAAATCGTCCAGCGCGGCTTCGCCTTCGAGCATCATCCTCGCGAGGCCGCCTGCGCCGACGTGCCGGGTGTTCAACGTCACCGCTCGCCCGTGCGCGTCAATCACAACCACCCTCGCGCCCGCGTCAGAGTCAGGGCTATTGTCATCAGCGTCACTGGTTGTATTCGTCGCGGTTTCGCCAGTCTCCGTTGTCGCACTACTTTCCATCATCCGCTGTCGCCGCCGCCTTCGCGCGAACGCCTCTGCTTCTAACACCGCGTTTAAGTTAATAACCGCGAAGTCCGCCGGGCAATTCGCGGGCCGGCCGTACGCTTGTTGGAAGTTATTGAGCAACCTTTGCAGCCGTTCGTTCGCTTCGCGCTGTTCAACCGCAGCGGAGTCAGCTTGTGCTTGTGCGTTCCGTCGATACCCGCTCCCCGCGTCTACGAACCGTTTCGGGAACTCGCCTAAACACAGCTCGCAGGTTAGGGCGCCTGTTTCCTGGCACCAGCGCTCCAAACATTTCCAGTGCACGACTCGCATGGAGCCGTCGCACTTGCACGGCGCGCACATCGCGCCGTCGTTTTCGTCGGATAAACAAATGCGACACTCGCCGGTTTCCAGGGTAAGGTCTGTAACGCCTGTCACGTTTTTGTCCACCACTATATCCAGCTCACGATCACCCGGCGTCGTTATCGCGATGTTGTGTTCGATTGAGATAAAATCAACCGGGGATGTGCTCTCTCCCGGGATGCGAAGAAACTGCGTTCCGAGAAACGACGTGGATGTCGGTTGTTCAGGTTCGTGCGTTTGGGCTGCGTCAACTCTTTCGTCGTCGCGTGTGGCACTCTCTGCTGCACCCGGTTCGGTGACCCTCCCTACGCCACCACCCGACGTGTTCTCCGGGCCGGATCGATTCCCTGAATTGTCGAACGCAATCGTCCCGATCCCTTGGTGCCCCGCATCGGCGCCGAAGGACTCCAGGACCGAGCGTGCGGTGGACAACAGAGGGGCGGGCACAGCCGTCGCCGCAACCGACGCTAACCGCGAGTCAAAACGCCGAGGCGAAGACGCCGACCTCGGCGACCGAGGTTGCTCGCGTCGGGCCGGCATCGCAGCGTCAGCACACTGTGACGTAAATCTCGTGACGACACGCTTTTGACGTCGTCTTGGAAATCGTCGTGCCGACTGCTGCTTTGAAACAAAAAACAATGCAAGAGACGACGTTGTGCAACACATAGCACGCGCGGTGGTGACGTGTGACCCTGAGTTGCATTCCCCTTCCGCCCTGAACGGACTCGCGCGGCAGGTAGAGGTTCGGCAGTCATGCCGCTCGGCAGGAGCGATGACACCGTGGAAGCGCGCGATCCCACGAGGTGAGTTTTCAAGATGTTTCGCGCGCGTTTCCCGCCTTGAGTTGTTACTCTTGGAAAAAGTGATATGACTAGCACGATCGCCCCCCCTAACCACGTCCCAACCTTGTCGTGCGTGCACCCTCGCTCTACCGTGCCCTCCTGTTGACCCCAAACCCCTCCCAACACAGGCCTCCCGTGATCCTCGGCGGGACCCCTTCCGCGCACCAGAAACACGGCGACTCCGATGACTGGCTCAACAGGAGTTTGGCGAAAGAGGTGCACGACTCTGTGACAAAAATTCGCAGCGCGAGGACGCCAATCGCGACGCCGTCGAGTTTGGACCCAACACGAGCGAGCGGCTTCCCGTCCGCGATGCGACAACGGTACACGCACGATGGGAAGCTATCTGACGATCAAGACGAGGATGACGACAACCCAGTGCGGGATTTGTTCTCCAACCTCGCAGCGCCGCCGCCGTCGTTCGCGGGAGTCGGGTTGGGGAAAGGATTTGCGAATCTGGGAATGAACCTCCCGCGCGTAGCTGGGTTGTCTGGACGCCCTGGATCAAACGCGATGAGCTTGCAGGAGCTCATCGCGCGCAGAGGCACGGGTGGTGAACAGAACACTGGTGCGATTTTCTCGCCGTCGCCCTCCAAGTCGGAGATGGAGGTTGACCCGTCGCCGCCACGAAGCGGGGGAAAGTTCAAAAACGAAAAGTCGCGCTCCACGTCTGTCTCCGACTCGCGCTCCCTCTCGGACGCGCCCTCTCCCCTTGACAAGCTCGCCGTGGCGGCGGAAACGAGGGTGGGTAAGGTGGGTAACAGTGCCGGCAAAAGTCCTCGCAAGAGGTCTGTTGGGTTTTCTAAAAGCCTCCAAAAAAGTGCGACTGCAAAGTCCCCTGCGAAACGTCTCGGCGACTCCGACAGCGACGACGACGGGAACAAACTCGCGGACGTGCGCGCTGGTAAGAAAACTCCAAAACCGGGACGACCAAAAGGAAGCGGTGGATTGAGAGGCGAGGCGGCGAAGCTGTTGGCGCACGCGGCGAGGTTAGTCGGGAACGCGGACGGCGGGAGGAAACGGAAAAGCACGGGAAGGAAAGAGCAAAGGGATGCCAGCAATGATGACTCCAGCGAGAGCGACTCAGCGCCCGCCGTGACGCCCGCCGCGTTGACGTCGGGTAGGAGCGGGCGGCAGCGACGGCCACCAAGTGCGTACTGGATGGGCTCTGTCAATGGACAGGAGACACGAGTGTCTGGTGGCACTCCCGGTACCCCGGGCGGCTCTCGCACTGCGCAACCGAAACCCAAGACTGTTGGGAGGACGTCTGGCCTGAAACCGAAGGGGAAGAAGACGTCTGTGGTAAAAAAATCGAAAATGGCGCAGTCGTCAGACTCTGACGCGACTTCAAATTCCGATTCCGACAACGACTCGGAGGACCTGCCCGTTCGTGGGTTGGAGCGGTTGGACAAAAGAAACGCACAAATCGACTCTGGCGATGGAATCTCCTCGGATTCGGATTCGGATTCGGATTCCCTGCCTCTATCGAAACGAAAGCGAAACACCGAGCTTCCATTGAAACACGCCACGGTCGTCGCGTCGTCCGATTCGGATTCGGAATCAGACTCGGACGACGACGTTCTGTTCGGCGGTGCGGAGTCGGATGCCATCGACACGGATACCGAGGACGAAGACTCTGACTCGAGTCCTGTTAGGAAATCACCCAAAGCACCCAAACCCCTGGGTCGGACGCCCACGTCCGTGGGCAAGGCCGCCAAGGTTCTCTCCGAGCGCAAGGTCGCCGCCGCCAAGAGCGTGAAAAGCCCGAAAAGTCTACCTGCGACGAGCCCAAAGCGCAAGGCGGAGGATATTTCCGCTAAGGATACGCCGTCAACCGAACCCCCAGCCAAGAAGAAGCGCGGCCGTCCCCCTGGGTCGACGAAAAACAAGGGCGGAGGGGTTACGGATACGACCCCTAAGCCTCGGAAAGACCCGAACGCGCCCAAGGGCAAGCGCGGGGGTTTCAGGGCGAACGCCGGCCGGCCAAAAGGTGCTTTCGGGAAGAAAAACCGCGAATTAATCGACCAAGGGTTAGCGCCCGAACCCACCGGCCCCGCCTCTGGTAAGAAACCCCGGAAACAAAAGCGGCCGAAAACCAAAGCGGAAATGGAACGCGAGGCGGCGAGCGGCGGGGTCCTTCACCTTTCGTCCGCGGACAAAGCCGCGGCTAAAAAGGCACTGGCGAAGAAAGGGCCTAAGAAACGCGCGGCGGCGGAAGCGGCGAAGGAGGAAGCGGAAAAAGCAAGACAAGAAGCGAGACAGAACGCTTCGCCGCCTCCGAAGGTGCGTCCCTGGGACCGCGCGATTGGGTCCACTGTTACTGCTTTGAATCTAACCCCGAGTCCGAGTTCGGGACGCAGAGTATCACCGAGAGCTAAAGGGACTGCTGCTGCTTTGGGTGAGACTACATCTCCATTACCCGGGTCTTCTGACGGAAAGAAAAAGGACGCAATTTCTCGTCAGCGTGAACGCGAACGGCGGTGGGAAACCTCGCGGCTGAACACTACGGGTAAAACCCAGGTAGACGACTTTGACGACGATTTCGCGGTGTTTGACTTTGAATCCACGCCGGTGAAGGGTGTGGCAACCTCTGGGCTGGATAAAGTGGTGGGGATGGCGATTGGAGAGTAGATAGATGAGACGATTGGATTTCAACTACTTTTTTCCACTTTTATTTTTTCATTGCCTAATATTCGCCGTTTGCTTCCCTGGCGTTCTCCTCCGTATCGCCGAAACCGTCGCTGGTTCCTGCACCTCGCCATACTTGACCATTCGTAGCCCGTCGCAGCTCCCTCCAATCTTACCGTTCTCACTGTTGAATCCAATCACACCAGAGTTGTCGTCGGCGTTTGCGTTGCACGTCTGCAACAGCGCTGGCAACTCGATACTAAGTTCATTTAAAATTTCCTCCAGCGCTTCAAACGCGTTTGCGTTGCACAAACAGTTGGGAAGCGCCGCCGATGCTTGCGGCCCGACTGCTTGCACAATAGCGGAGCAGCAACTCGCAGAAGCTCCGCCCAGGCACGGTATCAGCGACGAGGCGAATGAGGGCAGCGCGGTGGTGAGCTCGTCCACAGAGCACGTTTCAGTATTTTGCGACGAGTAAGGCGGCGGCGCCGGCGGTGACGTTGAGACAGCGGTGTATGCCGGTGGAGGAGGCCACCACGGATACGCAGTACTGGATACTTCTTGTGTCACTACCGGAACAACTTCAGGTAGCACCACTGAGGGCGACCAGTACGGGTCAACCAAAACGTTGTCGATTATGGTGGGTTGCACGACGGGGGCGTCCGAGGCGTTGTGAGGCAGGTAAGGGCCTGGTCCGCAATTCCAGCCGGGACCGCAGGGGGGCCCTGGGTACCCCAAACTGGCGGCAACGATCACGTCCACGGCTAAAAACGTGAGCCACGAGGCGTACCACCCCGTGGTCCACACGTCGACGGGGGACACACGTTGAGAATTTTCGATTCCATTCTGCTTTGTTTCCTCAACCTCGTCCAGGGGAAGCGTCGCGCACGCCAAGCACAACGTTCGGCGCGTTCGCAAAACCTCCGCGGCGTGAAAGTTTCGGTCTACCTCCCAAAACCCACCTCGTGGTTTCACTCCCACATTGGAACACGCCAGGGCGCAGACAGGGGCGAAGCACGACAGGTCGTCGTTTGTGGTTCGGGTTCGACTTCCGCTGTCTTGCGTGAACCCCGAAGCGCCGCGCGCAGAGCACGCTGCGACGAAGAACGCGGGCGCACACCGTCGAACACCACTCTCGGAGGCGCTTAGTTTCGACACCTCGAGGCTTTCGAGAACAGCGTGAGCTACAGTCCCGTCCTCGCCGCACACCCATCCGTTCTCACCCTTCGCTCGGGCGAATAACACCGCGAACATCACGAGCGCAAAGGACGCCATGACGCGCGTCATCCCAATAACCAACACGTGCGCCGCGTCGATGTGGTGGTTTCGTTGTGCCGTGGTGACTCTTTGTTTTTCGTTCGCTGTTTCCACCGAAATTGCGTTATTCGTGAAACTTTCCCGCGCAACTTAACAACCGCCTGCGATGGTGGACGTCGACCCCCCTGCAGGTCGGGCGAAGCGGCAGAGGCACAAGCCCTCTAAGTTCGATGCCAGTTCTGGCGAATTCAGCGAAGCCGAGATGCAGCGCGCGATCAAAGCAAGCGTGAAGCTCCAGAGACGGACGAACAGCGTGGCGGTTCCCAAATGCCCGACGTTCCGCCCGACCCCGGACGAATTCCGAGATCCATTCGCGTACATAAAAACCATAACACCCGAGGGGCAGGCCGCGGGCATCGCGAAGATAATTCCGCCGGAAGGTAAGAGACATGGATAGGGTCGATACGTGACAACAAGCTCCAACCGCCCCCGCCCCCACCACCGCCTTCGCAACACACACCCCGATGAGAACGATTAGATGAGATCGATGTCTTCCACGAATCTGAAATAAATCTGAATCTGACATCCCTTCCACCCCTTTCACATCCAACAATAAAACCCCTTAATAGGCTTTAAACCCACGTTCGACACTACCGCGGGAGGCGATGGAATCCCGTTCGAAACCAAGCTGCAAACCATTAACCGGTTACAAGAGGGTCTTCACTTCAGCGACGGCGAGCGGTACAACAGGGACGAGTATCGAAAAATGGCCGACGCCTTTTGCGAGGAATACAAACTGAAGCACCCGGCGTTGGTGACAGTGATTGAAAACGCGCGGAGGGATGCCATGATGCGGGCTGAGGATGCTGGTGACGACATATCAGAAGCTACGAAACAAGCACAGCAGCAAGTCATGCAGCAAGAGTTCTGGCGCATCGTGGAGACGAACACGGAGAACGTTAGGGTTGAGTACGGGAGCGACCTTGACGCGGCGATTTACGGAAGTGGGTTTTTAAGTTCTGACGACCACGCCTGGGACTTCAACGAGCTGATTCACCACCCTTCGAACTTGTTGAGGGTGGTTGGGGACGACGTGCCTGGATTGACTCGTCCGTGGCTTTATTTTGGGATGTTATTTAGCGCGTTCTGCTGGCACGTCGAGGACCACTATTTAGGGTCAATAAACTACCTGCACGCCGGGAGTGCAAAAACGTGGTACGGAATCCCTGGCAAGGATGCTGATTTATTCGAAACCGCGGTGAAAACTACAGTGCCTACTTTGTTAGATGACAAGCCTGATTTATTACACCGATTAGTAACCCTAGTACCTCCTGGGTCCTTAAGAGACGCACACGGCGTTGAGGTGTTCCAGACGACTCAGAACGCTGGGGAGTTTGTCGTGACGTGGCCCCGAGCGTACCATGCAGGGTTCTCGCACGGCTTCAACGTCGGCGAGGCTGTTAATTTCGGCACGGCGGAGTGGGTAAGGGCTGGTAGAAGGGCAGTAGAAGGCTACGCACGAGGCGTGGGCAAGCGCGACGCTGTGTTTTCGCACGACCGCATGGTCCTTGACACCGCACGGGATTTCGCACGCCGATTGAAAGAGTCAGAGATAAACCAAATCCCGCTGGCGCCGTGGATAAAGGCAGTGAGTTCCGTGTTGCGGGACGAGTTAGCCGTCATCGCGAAGGAACAAAGCGACGGGCGGTTGATGTTAACGCAACGGGGGTGCCGGGTTGAAAGTTTGGGTGAAACTTGTTCTGAAAATGCTTCTCAAGATACCTCTTCCGATGACGTATGTTGTTCTCATTGCAAGTCAATGCCTCACTTGTCAGTAGTGCGTTGCGTGCGGTGCTGGAGCGAAAACGAAAAGCTTGAGGTACAGAGAGCAGTGGCGAAGGCGCGGGCGGAGGGGAAGAGCGTGGCTGGGGCGGCGTTCGCCATGCTCGGGGCGGGGAGGAATAAACCTCAAAACGAAAACACAATAGGACAAGGTCGGTATCGCATGCGCAGGGACAAGATGCGTCCTGTGTTCTGCCTGAGGCACGGCATGGAGGGGTGCCAACACGCGCCGATGTGCAAGGTGCTGGAGATTCGGGAAGACGTGGGATCAATTCGAAAAATGATTGAAGAGCTGGGGTAGGATTTATGTGAAGGAGGAGGCTTTGAGTTACTGGAGTTAATGACGAGTCAATAACGAATACATGTACGAATAGACCTATAACGATTACAGGTAATAACACTACTACTACTCTAACCTAACCTACCTAATCCCCCTCCCACACCACCGCGACGTTGACGCCTCGTCTGTGAAGCAAATTGGCATCGTCGCTCTTCGTCGCCGCTGAGAACAATAATCCATTCGAACTAAAACAACACGACCCGAACCCGACGGATTGTCGTGTTTGCAAAACGCAAACTGACTCAACACCAGCGCCCCTTCTTACGTCCCACAGCACACACGTTCCGTCCGCAGATGATGTCGCGACGTAGCGCCCGTCGGGGGAAAATACGCAATCCGAGACGCCGCCTGAATTGTGAGCGCGCCATTTAGTGACGACGCCGTCAGAACTCAGCGCGTTACCAATCAGCCTCGTGTCCCACACCCGTACCCACCCGTTCAGGTCGCACGTCACCAGTCTACTGTCGTCGGAGTCCAAACGACACCCTCCTATGATTCGTTTCCTGACCCTGTTCACGGAGTGTTTATTTGCAGAGTTTCCGACTGCGTTTGAAAACGTCACGGCTCGCGCCGTTCGCGACCCGCGCTCGGCGTCCCAAAGCGAAACCGCCACGCCGTCGTCTCCGGTAACGCCAGCACAGGCGACAATTTTTTTGAACTTAGCATGCGCGCATCGAGTCAAATCGTCATTTGTAGCACTACTACTATCATATGACTCCTTGACGTCTCCGGGTCTTCCTTTTCCGCCTCCTCTTTTTGCAAGTGCCGTCATAACCTTGCGTCCAGTTTTGGCGCACCAGAACGAAAGCGCCTCCCCTGTGGCTACCACGATTCGCGAATCACACGGCGACCACTGCGCGTCGAACACGGGGGTGTCACTCTGCATCGCGATTTGAGGTGCTTTCTGCGTTTTGGGCAACGACCAAATATTTACCCGGCCGTCGGCGCCGGCGGTGACAACGTGATCGCCGCCGTGACTCCACGCCGCGCTCGAAACGCCGCCTGCAGAAACGTCGTGACACCGAAACGAAACCCCGAGCGTCCAGCGACCCGTGCCAGGTACAAAAGTGTCATCGCCAAGTTTCACAGTCGTATACTCCCCATCACAGTACTCACTGACGTACGCCTGTTCGTCTGCAGTTTCCGCTTCTCGGTATATCCGCAACGCGCCGTCTTTACCAACAGTGGCGCAAATAGCGGGGTCCGAGGGATGGAACGCAACGGTGGTGATTTGGCTGGAGTGACCTTGAAGCCCTTGCCCTCGTTCGCGGAAGAACGAAGGCGTTGATATGTACGGTACGCCTAGGGATTCCAGTGTTGGCGTGATGGTGGCGCCTCGTTTGACCAACTCCTGCACCAGCCGGTACTCGCCGCGATGCGCCGCGATGATGGTGGGGGGGTCGCACTGAGTGATAATGTCATCACTAGTGGTAGCACTAGTGTCATCACTACGAACAGCACTACTAGTGTCATCACCCACCCCAACCCCAACCCCAGCCCCGTTGGGATCGGCACCGGCGTCTAACAGCGCCAAGCAGGTGGTCACCGCGCCTGCCGCCGCAGCAACGACCAGCGGCGTCCGCCCGAGTGCGTCAACAGAGTTGACCAGTGAAGATAAATCGCCCGAACCCTTCTCTCTTTCAGTAAGAGCAATGACAACCTCGCTTCGATCAAACGCGGCAGCGACGTGCAGTAGCGCTTCGTTGTTGGGAGGAAACCGCTTGTTGATGTCCGCACCGCATGTCACTAACACAGAAACAGCCTCAACCCGGCCCTCAGCGCACGCGGCATACAAAGCCGTCTGGCCGTCCACGTCCGCGACGTCAATCAAAGAAACGCGTGGGGGCGGTTCTTGTTTTTTTTCGAGATTTGCGCATTCCGAAGCGGTACTATCATCGAAGCTTATAGGCTTATCAGACCCATTTGACAGCGACAGCGCGCTTTGAAACAGCGACTTGAGGGACATAAAGCTGGCCGAGTCTAGAAATGTCGCGGTGCTTTTTTGCGGAGGAGGACTTTCAGAGTCTTTGGAGTCTTCCTGCGGAGACGTTTTCCTCGCGCACGCTTCCCTCTTTGCCCGCGCCTCGTCCTCGTCCGCCTGGATCTCCACCAGCTCCTTGGCCAGCAACTCCACCACGCCTACGTGGCCGCGCGCCGCAGCATAGTGCAGCGCCGTGGCACCTCGGTCGTCGCACGTCCACGGGTCCATCGCGCCTTGAGAGAGGAGCAGCTCGACAACCTCCGCGTGCCCGCCCGCGGCGGCACACACCGCGGGCGGCATCGAGGCAGGCACGTCATGCGCCGCCCCATGCGCGAGCAACACACGGACACACTCCGTTTCCCCGAGAGAGCACGCGAGCTGCAGAGCCGTGGCTGTGGAAGTGGAGGAAGCGTTGTTCGCGGTTTCAGAGGAAGACTCTTTGAACATCGTCTCCGAAAAGTTCGTCTCAGTCACCTCCGCCCACGCGACGTTCAACCGCGCGCCACCGGCTGTTCCAAAAAGCGCAGCACTATGTCCTGACGGCTGAAACGCGCTTGAACCGCACGGCGCCGCGCTGTCGCAATCTGCGCCTTGCATTAAAAGCATGGAGAGCACACCAGCGTTCGCGGTTCGTATGGCGACCAACGCGGGCGAGGCGAGTTTTTTACCGATAGTTTCTTCGCCGCCGCGCTCGGGATCCGCGCCGCGTTCCAACAGAAGCGCTGTGAGTGACTCGTCGCCACGCGCCACAGCGCACGCTAACGGCGAAGCACCGTTTCGAAATACAACGTTGGACGACGCACCCGCATCCAGAAGCGCGCGCGTGACGCGGTACAACCCGCCATCGATGTAACTATCGGTAATACCATTTCCAGGAACACCGTAATCCGCTTTTGTTTTTTTTCCCTCCACGCGCCGCGCAAAGGCAATCTCTAACGGCGTTCTTCCATCCTGGTCACGTTGGTTCAGGGTGTTAGGGTTTTTATCCGTGTTTCCGTTAACAGTACTGTTGCTATTAGATGCCTCTGTAATCGCCTCTATGACCACCACAGAGCACTCCGGGTCCGGGCACCGCGCCGCGCAGTGCGCCGCGTTTCCAAAACTCACGGGGTCGATGACACCAACCGACGCGCCCGCATTCAGGAGAAGGCGTGTCGCGGCTGTTGCGCCCGCAGTGACAGCGGTGAGAAGTGGCGTGCCTGGCGCACCATCAGGGTCATCGGCAGGTACTCCAGCTTGTAAAAGCCGCTCGATTGTGTCGGTATCGTTCGCCGACGCAGCGTCGCGAAGCGCACCGGGTACGACCGGCACTTGCGACGCATTTCCCTCCGCGGCCTGCTGTCGCGGACTGTCATCATCGCGCGCCTCCGAAGGGGGGGCGCCAGGGTCACGCACGTCCCCTTCGGAAGCGAGGGGTGCCATCCACGCCTCGGGAGGGACGGAGAGACGCGCCCGCACACGTCCGCCTCCGCCCCCGGCGCCTCCCTTCGGTCGCCGCCTTCGTCTGCGCGGCTCGTTGTGTCGTTGTCGCCGAAAGAAAACGCGAGTCAGCGAGTTTCAAAGAAAAAATTCAGCATTGAAAACGAGTGCCCAATTTGGAAGCGGTCAGTTTTGGCGGGACGCGGACGCGTACGCCACGATGCCGACCACGGTGAAGGATGCGATCAAGAACTTCGAGGCGAAGCACGAGTGCGTCGCCGCAGAAACCGAGAAGGTACGAACAAATAATAAGCGGACGTGAGAGGCTCACTCGCGCGGTCTAACGCGGCACAATCCAAACAACACGTTTGGTTTCACTAGAATGAGAACCGTTCGAACCGATGAGCTGACCGTGTAGCGACCTCCCCCCAAACCAAACAGGTTCTTCTGTACGCGCAGGAGCCCCCTATCGAGAAGATGGACGGCTCGCTTTCTTCGTTAAAGGGGTGTAAGCAGCTCTCACTGAGCACGAACAACATCGAGAAGATTGGGTCGTTGGCCGGTCTCGAGAGTTTGGTGATTTTGAGTTTGGGCAAGAACCAGATTAAAAAGTTGGAAAATCTAGACGGCGTGGCGGGGACGCTGGAAGAGCTGTGGATGTCGTATAACCTCATCGAGCGTCTGACGAACATCGACAAGCTCCCCAACCTGAGAGTCCTGTACCTGAGCAACAACAAAATCGAAAACTTCAAGGAGCTGGATAAACTTGCGTCGCTCGGGAATTTGGCGGAGCTTTTGTTGGTGGGGAACCCGCTGCACGCGTCGGCGGAGAAACCGGAGGAACTGGGGTGCGAGTACAGAATCGAAGTCCTGAAACGCGTCCCGCAGCTGGTGAAGTTGGATGGGATTCCGGTGGATGTGGACGAACGGGAAGCCGCGAAAAAGGCGCTCGAGGAAGCGGCGGCGGAGTGAGGAGGGGAGTTGTAACAACTTTATTTATATTGTCTTTCTAGCCCCGATACCTTGTCACACTGCGCCGGCATCCCTGAGCATCTGAGTAATCGCCGCGAATTCCTTCGCAGGGTCGTTCAACACGGGCTTCTCTGATACGGACAGTGGCCTCTCGCCGTCATTCCTCGCCTTGTTGACGTCCGCGTCTGCCTCGATCAGCGCCCGCACCACTGCCTCGTTACCCTCTTGAGCGGCAACGTATAGCAGCGTCGATCCGCTTTTCATTGCCTTGTTGACAATCGCTCCCGCTTCGATCAGCGCCCGCACTACCGCCTCGCGAGCGTTTTGAGCGGTGACGTTCAGCGGCGTCACGCCGCCATCCATTGCCTTGTTGATGCTCACGCCCAACACGATCAGCGCTCACACTACCGCTTCGTTGCCGTTTTGAGCAGCGATGTACAGCGGCGTCTTGCCGTTATCCTCCACCTTGTTGACGTCCGCGCCGAGCTCAATCAGCAGCCGCACTGCCGCCTCGTGGCCGTGTCCAGCGGCGACGTACAGCGCCGTCTCAGCGTCATCCATTGCCTTGTCGATTCCCGCGCCCGCACCACCGCATCATGACCCTTTTCAGCGATGTTGCGCCATTATCCTCCGCCATGTTGACGTCTGCGCCCGCTTCGATCAACGCCCGTACTACCACCTCATGGCCCATACGAACGGCCATGATCAGCACAAGCTCACCGTTTTCAACTTTTTTCTGAACCAAAGCTTTTGTACTCACCTGCGTATTCTCGACAGCCCCCTCGAGAATCACCGATTCCAGCTCCTTCAACAGATCCTCAGTTGACATTGCCATGAGCAATATCTCGCCAATATCCTCCCGAAGTATCGCGCCAGCCTCCATCAGCTCTGCTTCCCAACGGTCAAAGACCTCGCGCACCAGCGCGTCTGGCCCCAGCTCCTCAACCGACTCCTTCACTGCGAGCGTCCTCAGAACGTCTGCCGCGTTTTCGCCGTCAACCGACACTAGCCTCAGCTCCCAATACGCAGCAGCTTGATGATCATACACACCGCTTCTAAGACACTCAAGTAGCGCCTCGGCGATGGAGAGAAGCTCGTCCCAAGCCGGTGCAGTGTTTTTTTTGAAGTGCTGCAGCTATTGTCGCGTTGAAGCGCTGAAGCTTGTGTTCGATGAGATCTTTCTTCAGAAACACCACCGGATACGCTGACGACGCAATCTCCTCCCGCGTCATCGGCACCCGTTCTCAAACCTGAATTTGCCACTCGCATTGAACACCGAGCTCCTATCGAACACGTATCCAGTCTCGATTACCACCGGATCTTCCATCATCGCCTTCGACACTGGGTCGCAGAACAATTCGGGGGGGTCTTCATGCTCCTCTCGCAACGATGAAATGACGTGCGCTGCAACCGCGGCGACGTCGCTCGTTGCCCCGCGCAGCAGCTCGAGTCCCAGCGGTGCCTTGAATCGCGGCGCGACTGCGTTTTCGGAAGTGAGGATGTTCTCGCACGTGCCACGAAATGCGCTGGTGTCGCCGCCAAGTTTCTTGCAAACGTGCTCCATCTGCTGAAGAGGCATTCCTCAGTCCAACATGGTCAACACGGCATCTGATGGATTCGCGTCTGTCAGATTCGCTTTCTCTTTCAGCTTTTGCTTCTTCGTTGCAGGGCCGCCCGTCGCCCCGGCGCTGGGGCCGGTACCCTATGTTGTTGCTGTGTGTTTCACCAGCGCATTCTCCTGACCACCTGTCGCAGCACCGCGCTTCTTCTGCTCCTTTGGGAGCAGCGCCGCGGTCATATCCGAGATCTTCTTGCCACCCATGTTAAATCGTGGTCGGGTCACCTCCGTTTTCAGATCCGCGCGAGAGGAAAGGAACGCACGGTCCCGAGGTTAGATGCGTGCGACAGCCGGAGCTGTATGCGCATACGGACAGTCGTGTTCACGTGAATGCGTAAAGCGCGTGCGACTTTGCGCTTCACTTTCGCTCTCTGCGTGCAGACACGAGTGCCCGCCCCCTCGCAGTCTCGAGGCTTCCCAGAAAAGCGTTTCCGAGAGTTTCACAAAAGCCATGACAAGACTGACTCGATGACAAGACAGGTGAATCACAGGCGGCACTCACGAAAACAAAAGGTGCTTGCCACCACAAAAGACGCGTGTGCTATAGGCCCATGTAGAAGACGAGTTACTTTCTTACGAGATACGAGAGTTACGAAAACGCATCCTTACAACTCTGACTACGCTCACCCCTACGCCTAGCGACGTATTCAGTCTCGCGTCTTGCACAACACCCACCTATTTAGCTAAAAAGAATCAAAAGCGCGCTCGCATTAGCGAATGGACTTGCGGTGGTGAGGGAGCAGCCCCTTGATGAGGGGGATCTGCTGGCGTCCAATCTGGCGCTCGCCCCCGAGGCGCTTCTTGTGACGAGTGGTCATGTGAGAGTTCAAGTGCTGCTTGCCCGGGCGCCTGTGCAGAACCTGTTTGAGTGAATGGAAGGTGAGGGGAGATTTATGGTCAGCCGGTGTGGCTAAATGAAGGGGGTCGAGGGACCGTGTGGCCAGACTCACGAGGCACAGACATCATGCTCATCACATCATGATAGTGTGATGACCGTGCTGCTGCTGCCGAAAAACAGGACGTCCATGCGTGCTGTTTCTGGTTTCAGCTCAGCGACAAAATTTCTCCCCATCAAGCCATGAGACAAAACCCTGAACCCTATTGCGATTTATCCTATCCGCGCCTCTCGGGAACGCGCGTTCAGGTTCGACGCGAGCATCACAGCGCGCTGAAAACGTACCTTCCCACTGGCGGTAATCTTGAACCTCTTGACCGCGGATTTGTTGGTCTTGGCTTTGCCGTGACCCGGCTTGGCCTTGGTCTTGCACACCGTCATCGCCACCGCTTTGGCCTGAACAGGCGCAGGCTTCGCGGTGACACGCACGGCGTTGATGGCCTTGCGGAAACCGAGACCGGACACCTTCGCGGGCGCGGCGAAAAGCGCGGTGGACATCGTGAAAGACGCCATTGTCTCTTCGAACCGTAAGAGAAGGGCGCGACGAAAACTCGACGGCGCACGCTCGAATGGGAGCGCGTAACCGGCGCGGAGGAGTAGCGGGGAGACGACGAGACGTGGCATTTCACTTTTCGCGTTTCTCAAGATAATTGACGAAATAACTCGTCGATAGACCTTCAAATATCCGATACCAGATGGAACCGAATTTGCGAAGCGAATCTTGTTCCAAGTGGCACGGTTCAAGTAGTGCAGGGGACTTCTCCTCCCCTCAGACCTCGAACACCCTCGAGACTCGACACGGGTAGGCGTGAGGTTGGCGTGGGATGTTGTCGCGCGAGATGATGTGTGGGACTGGAGGGACGGGCCGTGGGACGTTCACGGGGAGGATGAGCCAGACCGTGTCGTCCCGCGGGGGATCGCCATCGTCGTCGTCGGTCGGCGGCGCGTTTTCACGATCATCACCCAGCTCCTTCACCGCGCACAGCACTTCGGACAGCACCGCCAGTCGCGTGCTATCCGTGTGCAAGAGCCTCCTCGCGGGCGGCATCGCGGGCGGTGTCTCCCGAACCGCCGTCGCCCCATTGGAGCGCTTGAAAATCCTCCAGCAAGTCGCGGGGAGCTCCACATCGAACTACAACGGAGTGATAAAGGGATTGAGTCACATTTGGCGCACGGAGGGGATCAACGGGATGTTCAAGGGAAACGGGGCGAACTGTATACGAATCGTGCCGAATTCAGCAAGTAAATTCCTGGCGTACGAGTACTTGGAGGGGTATCTATTAGCCCATAACCGGAAGCAAGACCCGGAGGCTAAATTGGGTCCTTTAACGCGATTGATGGCGGGCGCCGGGGCTGGCATTTTCGCGATGTCAGCGACGTACCCATTGGACATGGTGCGAGGGCGGTTGACCGTCCAGGTCGATGGCAAAAGCGAAAAGCAGTACAAAGGGATGTCCCACGCCGCAAGAGTTATTATCAGGGAAGAGGGTGTCAAAGCGCTGTACAAGGGGTGGCTGCCTAGTGTGATTGGAGTCATCCCGTACGTCGGGCTGAATTTTGCGGTGTATGGGACTTTAAAAGACATAGTAGCGGTTGACGTGTACGGCTTGAAGAGCGCAAAGGAACTGGATGTCGCGTCTGGGCTGGCTTGTGGAGGCGTAGCTGGGGCGATTGGACAGACCGTAGCGTACCCCTTCGACGTGTGCAGACGCAAGCTGCAAGTGTCAGGATGGCAAGGCGCCGCTGCGTTGGCGGATTCAAAAGCCGGGCGCGAGCAAGTTTCAAAAATCCGATACACGGGCATGGTGGATTGCTTCGTCAAAGTGATTAAACACGAAGGCGTCGGTGCGCTGTTCCACGGCCTTTCCGCGAACTACGTCAAAGTAGCGCCCTCAATCGCAATCGCGTTCGTGTGCTACGAAGAAATCAAGAAAGTGCTGGGGGTAGAGCTTTACATCTCGAGCTAGGTTGGGAGGGGGTGTTGTCATCTATTTATTCATTATTTTCTCTGTTTCTGAAACGCGTCTTCTCGAGACGTGCTCTCATTTGACAATTCACACTTGCACTCTCCACCACTCGTCCCCCGCGCAGTCGTAGAGTCATGGATGACCCCGCGCCGCTAGAGGCCGACGAGGCTTACGATGAGGTTCTCTCCCCGGCTAGCTCTCAGCGCCAGAAAGAGCTCATGGACCGGCTCGACGCGATGATGCTGATGTCCGAGAAAGAGCTTCAGTTTTCCGAAATTGCATTCGGCGCGAAAAAACCCGCGCCCCCGCCCCCGATGTTGAGGTCCGGGGGCAACGACAGTGGTGCGTCTGAGACCGATTCCAACGAGCAGAAACGATACAAGCTGATGCGCAAAATACCGCAGTCCATGTGGACGGTGGAACAAACGGTAGGGGGATGGGCGGCGGCGCAGTTCTCCACCCCCGAGGACCGCATTGGGTCGGTCGCTGACGGGATCGATGAATTCAAAGCCAACCCAACTAAATACGTCATGATCGAGTTCAACGTGACTCAATTACAAGAGCCTGAGCCTCGGCCTCCTCATGCCCAGTTCTACCGTCTGTGGCCGCGCCGAGGCATGGAAGGCTTGGAAATGCACCCCAACGAATCCACGAGCAACACGGTGCTGTGGAACACGTACCAGCATTTGCCGAGCGTTTCGGATTTCAATGACGTGGACGATGGACATATCGACGGCATGTCGTACCAAGGCAACATCTGTCACTCAGAAGACAATAAACCCATCTGCCCCGGCCGCGGCCAGGGCTTGTTGGACTACCGCGTTGATTTGACAATCATCCGCGACGTTGATCCGTGCGACGTTCACCAAGGCCAGGTTGGCGATTGCTGGCTGCTGAGCGCTATTTCCGCGCTAGCAGAGTTTGACGGAGCCGTGCATAAGCTGTTTGCCAACACGGAAGGGGACTTGAAAGAGATGCCTACACGCACTCCTAACCAGTATGTCGTGACGCTGTACGACCTTGCTACTTGGGAACCCGTGGATATTACAATTGACGAAAGGTTAGCCGCGAACCCATCACACCCCGGGACGCTTCTCGGAGCGAAGCCTTCCGAAGATGGCGAGCTTTGGGTTCCGTACTTGGAGAAAGCGTTTTCCATCCACTGCGGCGGGTGGGACCACATCGACGGCGGTTTGTGTTACCACGCGTGGGCGATGCTAACCGGGTGCCGGGAGCAGTATATGTTCCGCACGTTCAACGAGGGCAAGACGTTCGTGTGTGAACGGCCGTTCAACCCGGATACCAACGAGTTGGAGGCGCACCACAACTCATCCTTGGAACAGCACAAGGTTCCTATTTGGGAAAATCCTTGGCCCGAAGTCGGCGGCGGCGGCGAACGAGGCACTGAGATCAACAAGGATGCATTTTTTAAAAAGATGTGCGCGTGGGACACCGCGAATTACATTTTCGGCGCCGGTACCTACGGCGAGTCCGACGGCGACAATAACAACGGGCTGGTGGACTGTCACGCGTACGCGGTGTTGCGATCGATTTCCAATGTCGCGAACTCGGGCGTTGATTTGGTGCAGGTCAGGAACCCGTGGGGCAACGGCGAGATGGAGAAAGGGCGGTGGAACGACCACGGGCCGGGGTGGGCTGATTTTCCTGCCGTGAAGGGGTACCTGGACCCTGTGTTCAAGGATGACGGCCTATTCTGGATGTCCAAGGAGGAGTTCTTCACGTACTTCAACCACTTTCTGCTGTGCGCCAAGAGCATGAAGTGATAGTTGTTTTATTTTTATTTTGATGTGTATGACTATTTATGCTACCTTGCTTGCTCTCTTTCCTCGCTCCTGCCTATCTTCTCTTCTTGTCCACACTCACTTGTGACTCGTCGATCGGATGGACGCGTGCTCTTGAGCTGAACCGCGGGAACGTGCGATTTCTCGTAGGCGCCGAGGGTTTCACTGGAACAGCTGTCGAGTTCTTCATCTCTTCTTCCAAATAATTCGCCGCCTCCTCTTCCTCAAACTCGGCGTCCGATAGCGAAAGCGGCGACATCGGCGAACATTTCGAATCAAGGTCATCGTAAATAGGGTTGTCGATAATGTACGGAAGCGAAGGTGTGCAAGACGCGAACACATCAGGCGGCGGAGGGGCTATGTCCGCCAACACCGCCACACGCGAACGCGCGAACGCGGAGACGAGCGCCGGGGCGACGCCCTCAAAGCCTTTCGAAACTTTTTCCTTTTCGCGGTTTGTCTCGCGTCGAGTCACGGTTGAAAACGCAACGACGCAGGCGGCATCGGATTCGTTGTCGTCCCCAAAGACGTGTAGCGTCGCGGTGAGGAGTGTACTTCTGTCGGCGGTTGGGTCGAACGTGATGGTTTCCGTATGCGTAATTAGTCTCTTTGATACGTTTTCAATCATCTCGGTTGCTCTTTTGGCGACTGCGGCCCATACGGCGCTTCCAGAAACCGGACCACACAAAACAGCCAGCGGGTTTCTAGTTGTCTCGCCTACCCACGATGCTGCTGGGGAGATGGATATAGCACTGTTTTCTTGCACATGGGATGCTTCAAAAGAATCAAAAGAATAGGAGTCCTCCTCCTCTGTTTCCTCGTTGAACAGCGAAAGAAACACGTGCGCTGCGATCACGTCTTCGCAGTGCGCGATTTCAGAGAGCCATCGGAGGGTGGTGGATTTAGGGTGAGCAAGCACTTTGGGCAGCAGGTAGTTCGCGTGGAATTTCGCGAACGTGTCGATGGTGTGGTTGTTTGGGTCGTTTGTGTTGTCATCCACACCAGCGTTTCTTTCTGTTTCGAAAAGGTCGTCCATGATAACCCCGGGCAACGCGTTTCGAGACACGATTGAAAAATTCCGCGCGACGATTCGCGTCACGGTTTGTACCGCCCGCGTGTCGTGCTCCGTTGGATCGGCCAACACAGCCACGATGGTGCCTTCCCTCGACTCCTGTGTTGTGACAGAGAAACCATCCAAACGCAACGTACACCGGGGAGCGCTAAAAGTGCCGCCCGCCAGGCTGTGCATCGCACACAGCATCGCGCACAGCGGTCGAGACCGCCATGCCGCGGCATCGTCAGCGAAAGCGTTGACCAGGATTCGTCCCTTTGACTTGGTGATCACGACGCATCCGCGTAACCAAGGATTCGGCGTGTCCTTGGTGTCGCGAACACGTGAGTCGGGTTTGTTTACCCTCTCGGGTACCATGGCGGTGTGCGTGTCCGGACGCGAACGACAGCCTCGCGTCATGAGGCGCGCGTAGGAAATGACAACATCTGTCGGGACGACCGAGATAAATAAGACAATCGGGAAATCACAAATTGCTGAGTCACATCCAAGGCGCGCGGTTGGCGTTGACGCGATAGCAGCGTGCGGGAGTCGGCGCAAAAAGCTTAAGTGCGATGAGAGGGAAACGATGCGCACACGGATAGGTGAAATACAGATGCGCGGAGTGTAACCCTTGTCCGCACGGCCAGCTGAAACGCAGCTGCGCGGAGTGCAATCGATGCCCCCACGGCAAGCAGAAATCCAACTGCGCGCAGTGCGAAGGATGCCCCCACGGCAAGCTGAAACAGAACTGCGCGGAGTGTAAATCCCCTGGCGCGACTCGTGAAGCTGATGAATAAAATCTCAATTCGTAACACGTCTACGTCCCGTTCTCTTTCTCTCCCTTCTCTCTCTACAGATTCTTCTCGCCTACAAGCTTTTACGCCTCGGCCGTTTTCTTCTCCTCCGCCATTTTCTTGAGCTGCGCCCTCATCGCCGGCCCGAGCGACGCGTACGCATCGTCGTCCACGGTTACTTTTTCGCTCGCCGCGACGTATTCAGGCAGCTTGTCAAAGTTGAGGTACCGGTACGTGTCCGCCGCGGTGGCGTCGAGTTGGCCGGCGTACTCCAGGTACTCCTCTGGAGTAGGCAGGCGGCCGATGATCGCCGCGACTGCCGCGAGCTCAGCGGAGGCGAGATACACGTTCGCGCCCTTCCCTAAGCGGTTGGGGAAGTTTCGCGTGGAGGTCGACACGACGGTTGACTTTTCGGCCACGCGCGCTTGGTTGCCCATGCACAGCGAGCACCCCGGCATCTCGGTCCTGGCGCCTACCGACCCGAACGTTGCGTAGTACCCCTCCGCGGTGAGCTGCGCTTCGTCCATCTTCGTGGGCGGCGCGACCCACAGCCGGGTCGGGAGCTGCGTGCCGTCCGCGTGCGACTTTAACAATTTACCCGCAGCGCGGAAGTGCCCGATGTTGGTCATGCAGCTCCCGATGAACACCTCGTCGACTTTGTCTCCCATGACTTCTGACAGCTTCCGCGCGTCGTCCGGGTCGTTCGGCGCGCACAACACGGGTTCCTTGATATCGTCCATGTTGATGTTGATTTCGCACGCGTACTCGGCGTCGGGGTCGGCTTTTAGGAGTTTGGGCTCTGCTAACCACGCTTCCATGCCCGCGATTCTTCTTTCAATCGTCCGCCTGTCGCCATAACCCGCGTCGATCATCCACTTCAGCATCACGATGTTGGATTCCAGGTATTCCCGGATTGGGGCTTCATCCAACGCGATGGTGCATCCCGCGGCTGATCGCTCCGCAGACGCGTCACTCAACTCGAACGCTTGCTCGCACTTCAAGTGCTCGAGGCCCTCGATTTCCAAAATCCGCCCGCTGAAGATGTTCTTTTTGTTCTGCTTGTCCACGGTGAGGTGGCCCTCCTGGATGGCGTAGTACGGGATGGCGTGCACCAGGTCTCGCAGGGTGATCCCTGGCTGCATCGTGCCTGAGAATTTGACCTTGACGGACTCAGGCATGTCCAGGGGAATCACACCAGTGGCGGCGCCGAACGCGACCAGCCCAGAGCCGGCGGGGAAGGAAATGCCGATGGGGAACCGGGTGTGCGAATCGCCCCCGGTGCCCACGGTGTCAGGGAGCAACATGCGGTTCAGCCAGCTGTGAATCACGCCATCGCCAGGTCGCAGTGATACGCCGCCTCTGTTCCTAATGAAGTCAGGTAAGGTGTGGTGCGTCACCACGTCCACGGGCTTGGGGTACGCTGCGGTGTGGCAGAACGACTGCATGACTAGGTCGGATGAGAAACCTAAACAAGCTAGGTCCTTCAACTCGTCCCTGGTCATCGGCCCGGTGGTGTCCTGCGACCCCACCGTGGTCATCTTCGGCTCACAGTACGTCCCGGGGAGAATGCCCCCGTCAACGCCGCACGCCTTGCCCACCATCTTCTGCGCGAGCGTGAACCCCTTTGAACTTCCGGGCGGGTTGGACGGAAGACGGAACACCTCTGATTGGGAAAGTCCCAGGGATTCACGAGCGCGGCTTGTCAACCCTCTTCCAATAATCAAATTGATCCGCCCCCCCGCCCTGACTTCGTCTAACAAAACGTCAGTTTTCAACGAAAAGTTCGTGATAACCTCGTCGGTGCCGTGTTTTTTCGCCACGCCTTCGTACGGATACACGTCAACCACGTCGCCCATGTGCATGTTCGAGACGTCCATCTCGATGGGCAGTGCCCCTGAGTCTTCCATGGTGTTGAAGAAGATGGGGGCTATCTTACTCCCAATGCACACACCCCCCGTGCGCTTGTTCGGCACGTTCGGGATGTCGTCCCCCATGAACCACAAAACGGAGTTGGTGGCGGACTTGCGTGACGAGCCCGTGCCGACGACGTCGCCTACGTACGCAATCTGATGTCCCTTCTTTTTCAGCTCTTCAATTTGGGCGGGGGCGTCCGTGATGCCCTCGCGAGGGATCTTCAGCATCGCGAGCGCGTGCAGGGGAATATCAGGTCTACTCCAGGCATCCGGCGCGGGTGACAAGTCATCCGTGTTCGTCTCGCCCGTGACTTTAAACGTAGTAAACGTGATCTTTTTAGGCACTTCCGGCTTGGACGTGAACCACTCGGCGTTTGCCCAACTTTGCATCACGCGCTCGGCGTGTTTGTTCCCCGCTCTTGCTTTCGCTTCGACATCATGAAACGCGTCGAACATCAACAGTGTGTGTGAGAGCTTGTCCGCGGCGGTTTCTGCGAGCTCTGGCACATCCAACGATTTAATCAAAGGCGCAATGTTGTACCCGCCTTGCATGGTGCCCAGAATCTCGCACGCCTTCTTTTTGGAAACCAGCGGCGACGTGATGCTTCCATCCACGATGGCAGCCAACCAACTGGCCTTGACGTACGCGGCTTCGTCCACGCCAGGTGGGACCCTGTTTTCGAATAGGTCCATCAACACCTGTTCATCGCCAGCGGTGGGGGACTCAAGCTGTTTCACCAAGTCCGCAACCTGCTTCGCATCCAACGGCTTAGGGACGATGCCCTCCTCCCTTCGCTCCGCGACGTGCGCATCGTACTCGGTAAGGAACGTGGAGGCGGCTCTTGACGAAAGCGCAGCGCAGGGGGGGAGAAGCGATGAGAGGATCAGCGTTCTGGCGCCGAGACCACGTCTGGTGGCGGCGAGCATAGACCTGCGTGCGGAGTTCGCGACGGGCGCGACCAAGGTTGCGACCCCGCGTGAAGTCGAGGAGACCGCGTTCGGGGCCGAGCCACAGGGGCGCGCCAACAAGCGGCGCACCGCGCGGCCGTTGCGAAACATGCTGGCTGCGGGGGATGGAACGGACAATGTGAGGGTTAGAATAAACTCCTCGATCTGTGATCGCACAGCGCAACACAACGGGCGATGTGAGACGAGCGGTCGGGTTGGATGTATAGGGCAAAGATGCAAAAGCGGCCAATCGGGGCGGAGAGAAATATCTCGATTCGCGAAGCGTCGTCGTGCACGCGCTGGATCTCGATCGTTCCACGAAACGTACCCCGACGGTCTTCAAAATAAACACGAGCCTTGAAGGGACGGGACGTGGGAGTGCCACGTGCGTCCGGTTCTGGCAACACGCGGGGCGATACTGTTACTTCGATCGTCTGCGCTTTTTGAGCCCCGTTTGTCACGAGATTTTTCACAGACTGAACGCTCGCGCCAAATCGAAAATCGACCGAAAAGCTTCATTTGACGGTCTATCGACGAGTTATTTCGTCACGAGATTCCAGGATCTTGGACTGGAGATCGAGTCGCTGTTCGCTCTCGACACCCACGTCACGACGTTCTCAACTCGTCCGCGTACTCGCACCGACGCGGTACCTTCTCCGCCGGTGTGCCGGAGTTTCGGAGCCACACTCACCGCACTCGACATGTTCGCCGCGGGTGCTGTGTCTCGCCCCGCGGGGCTGGCGTTCAGGGCTGCCTCTCCTGTCCCGGCGAGGATAACAAGATGCGCACCATCGGTGTCTCCCTCGCGACGCACTTCCGGTGTCATTGTATACGCGGGCAAGAAACAGAAAGTGAAGAAGATGAAGGCGAGCCAGATGAACAAAAAGCGCCAGGAGTTCATCGAGATGGATGACGAGAAGGATGCGTTGGCGGCGCAGATGAGGAAAGCAGCAGCGGCGGCGAGTAGAATCGATCGCAGTGTCGACGACGACGAGGAAATAAATCAGTCCCCGCAATCGTTCGAAGACAAACTCGCGGCGGTGCGGGAGCAGGGCAAGGTAGTACGAGAAGCTAAAGCCGCCGCCGCCCCGACTGTGATGGACGAGATCATTGCGGGCGGGCAGGGGGGTAGGAAATTAGGCTCGATCTACGACAAGGCACCTGAAACGCCGAGCGGGCTGACGTTTTCGCAAGTCGGCGCAAAGACGGATGAGGACGAGGGGCTGAACACGCTGGTGCGGGTCGGTAGTGGGATTCTCGCAATCGGGTTGTTGTTGGTGTTTCTGCCCAGTGACCTAACCGCTCAGGCGCCTATTCCCCAGAAGGACCTGTCACCTGAGGTTCTGGAACAAGTCAGAGACCGAGCGGCAGAGTACGAAAAACAATTACTCACGAGTGACAATTCTGAAGACGTCATCGCGGGATTGAAAGGCGCCGCCGAGAGCTACGTAGTTTTAGAGGACTACGCCGCCGCCGCGCCCTTACTCCAACGCTTAAACGAACTCCAACCGTCTATCGAAAACACGGGAAACCTGGCGGACGTGTGGAATGCGGCGGGGAAGCCGAGCAAGGCGAGTGAGGCGTACCGCATCGCCGTGAACGCAGACTGGAGCGGAGACAAGCCGAGCCCGACGCTTTTGAAAGGCCTTGTGGATTCTTTGAGTAAAGATGGCAGGTATGGTCTCGCGTTGAGCTATGTGAACGACTGGCGTGAGAAGCAGGTTTCTGACGATGTCGACGCCACGCTGTTAACGGCTCGAATATACTCCGGCTGGAAAGGCCACGGCAAAGACGCGGAAGAAAACTACACGAAAGTAATCGCCGAGCACCCGGATGATTTCCGCGGGTACCTAGCGAAGGGGGTTTTCTTTCGCGAAATCGGGAAGCCGCAAGAGGCGGAGAATTTGTTCAGGCAAGCCAAAGTGCTGGCGCCGAAAGGCGAGACGCTGGATTTGGTTAATGTCGTGGTGTCGCAGGCGAAGATGCAGAACTAATAGGAGTGATTTAATACACTATACTACATTGAATACTACTCGTATGCGTTGAAATCTTTTGAGTCATTCATCATTTTTCAGTCTCTCTGCATCCAGATTTCCCGTTGCCCAGTTTGCCCACCCTGGCACTCGCGTTTTTTTGTTTTTCCGCGTCTTGATTGTCCCCCGCATCTATCACTTCGACGCACACAGAACTTGTGCATCGACACGATGGCTGCGGTTCAGTACTTCGGCAACGGTACGTACGCGAATCCCAAATCGCGGCGTTTTAGATTTCAATCGGAACCCAACGTACAGGGCGTGTACCGGAAACCCTACGCGGAATTAGTTTTCGAGTTAATAGAACGCGACCCATCGACTGACCAATCCCCCTCATCCAACAGCCGCGAAGGTGTACGTGGCCACGGAGGCTGCTATCGGCATGGGCCTCGGCCTCGTCGCCGGGGCTGTCTGGAAGGTAAGAAGAGAACGCGCGATTTCCTCCTAGCACCCGCTTCGCGCAGGCGTCACGGCTCTCCATGACCCATGGAGTTTTTGACCCCTCCTCGTACCGAAAAAACAAATATCCACGAAATCTCAAACCCGACTGACCTCACCTCCCCTTCCCCACAGAACTGGCACTGGCAAACTAAATCAAAGGTCGAAGCCTACTACTCCGCGAACGGCGGCAAGTAAGGAGAGAGCGATGTGTGATCACAAAATGATTTAGCTCTGGAGAATACCAGTCATGTTTCATGTTCAGTCATGTTCAAAACAGAACATAAAACTCTCTACTCGCTGAACAGTTTCCGTATGTCCTCGACTCGCGCAGACAGCAGGGTTACCGGGCACGTTTTGTATTTCAGCACGTGCTTTTGCAGACACTCGAAGCAGAACACGTACCCGGAGCACGCGGGCGCCGCGGGTTTGTTCGCGGGCGATGATTTACATATTGGGCACTGTCCGGTTTCTTTCGCCACCTTGACCCCATCAGGGTGCGCTTTCGGCACCGGCGGCGGATCCGGCACCGGCAATAAATTCGACCCCCTGAACACCTTCTCTTCCGCGGTGCCGTACCACCACTCCATCAGCTTGAACCCCACTACCGCGGCCATTAGCCCTCCTTGTGCGTAGTCGGTTACGAAGTTTTGTAACCGCAAAGTCGGCGGTCCTATATTTCTCACTAATATCGCCGGGACCAGCAAACTGAACGGGAAGGGAACCCCGAAGTCGCGTCGGGCGGATCTCACAGATTGTATTCGTTGTATCCGCGCCTGCCGCCTAGTTTCGACCTCCACTCTTCTCTGCATCGCCTCGGAAATGCTCGCTCTTGTTACTTTTAAGCCTAGTAAGTGTAAAACAGGGTCGTGCGTCTCGCCGCCGCCTAGCAAAAATTTCACCCAGCATGCCAACGTCGCCGCTTCCCATACAGAGTGCGCGTACGGGTAAACAGTCACGAACAGATCCTCCAGGGTGTTACGAAGCGCTGCGGATGTGACACACCCACGCAAGCCTCCGCCTCGTCGCACAAGCGCGTTGAGCAAGCCATGGCGCGTCGCGTGCGCTGAACGCATCTCCGCAATTGCGTCTCCGCTTTGAAAAGTTGACAAAGTTTCGCGTTGTGCATTCGCGCGTCGAGCGTCGGGGTCGTTTTCATTATCCTCAGACTGAGTACCCCCCACTCCTCCCAGTATCGCCCCCGCAATACTCGCTTCGCCTGATGTGTGTTCCAGCCCTCGCGCTGTTGCTAACTTTTCGTAAAGCTTGTCCAGCTTGGCGCGCGCATAGGGGACGCCAAAGAGCGTAACCACGGAGGAGATTTTTTGCGCTTTAGTGATGTGGCGGGATCCACGGCGGGTGCGCGGTTTCTTTCCACTGGGTTCCGGTGTGTGACGCGACGAAGTTGTCGCACTCGTCCTTCGTGACCTTTGTAGCCCATAAAGCCCCTCCGCCATGGACCCGTCACTGGTGGCGAAGCTGTGCCACTCCACTAGTGCCATGAACAACGCGAATGCCTCGTCTTCGTGGTCCAGTAACCGCGCGAGGGACGGCCGGCGGGTGACCAAAACGCCCACGGAATACACCAAAGCCGCGCGGAGCGACGGCACCAGCTTGTCCGCGGCGACCAACTCGAAGAAAGTGGGGCGGTCATCGCCCCCCTCCAGAGGGGAGGGGACCTGCATCACGGCGCCCCGGCTAGTGAGGACAAGACAATATAATTGTTCGTTTTATTTCAAGGTTTTCTTGGAGTGCCTACTACACTTTCTGGCGCACCGATGTATGGTGGCGGTCGCAGTAGGGGTGGCCGAGGCCGAGGCCGCGGCCGGGGCGGTGGCAGAGGTGGCGACTTCGACGGGCGCGGCGGCGGCGGCAGAGGCGGTGGTGGTGGGCAGAGATGGTGGGACCCTGAATGGAGAAACCAGAAGCTCCAATCCATGCGCGAAGAAAGCGGCCGAAGCAAGGTAGATCTGGATGAGGGCGCGACCCTCGACTCTTTTCGCTCGCTTTTGACCGACGACTCGCGTTCAGAGATTGTGATTCGCGAGAACGTGGGTAGGGAAGGTGGTGATTTAGTGGAGAGCCTGGCACGTTCGCTCCGGCTGCACTTCAAGCCGTATGGCAAAGGGACTAATACGGTGTTATGTGTCAGCAAAGTGGCGCTTCCCGATTACCGCGC
>TARA_B110000977_G_scaffold184190_1_pt1 | contig 28134 bp, 27 predicted proteins | sample TARA_B110000977 | Tara Oceans TARA_B110000977 (sample SAMEA4397798) | marine metagenome | biome: Polar Biome; feature: [SRF] surface water layer (ENVO:00010504); material: water (ENVO:00002006), including particulate matter (ENVO:01000060) such as... | depth 5 m | reverse complement strand
GGTGGGGTCGGAATCATCATCATCATCCTCATCCGAGTCAGAGTCATCATCATCGTCATCGTAATGACCATCCTCCTCTTTCTCGTCGTGGTCCTTCCCGTGGTCAAGCACCTTCCTTCGCCCGTTCGCGACGCTCTCCGCCAACTCTTTAGCCACCCCCCCCGCGAAGGTAAACATCTTCATCGCGGCCGCCGCGGATTGGTGCGCGTTATTTTCGTCGCTTTGCTCAGACTCAGCCCAGTCCCAGTCGAACTCTGAGCTTTTGTACCATGCACTGTATGCTTCTCTGGCATCTGAGGCAACCGCGCCGTCTACACACCCCCCGTGCGTGCTCCACCTCATCCCGATGATAACCCCCGGCGTGTACTTTTTAATTTTATCCACGAAATCAAACCGCGGGTCGAAATCAAACGAACGATATATTCTTTCGGCTTTCGTTGTTTCGTCAGTATCCCCAGGAACAGGAGGCACAAATAAGTGGTGTTCTTGTTCACTGTGAGAATGCGAATTGTCGTGCTCGGGGGGGGTGTAAAAAACAGACCCTAATTGACTCAAGAACCCCCCGGGTCCCGGAAGAATCTCGCCGTCGATTATTAATGGACCGGGAATTCGCCCCGTGACGATAAACCTTCTCAGAATTTTCAGCCCAACCTCGATGGCTCTCGGGTCCACGAACGTGACCATCAGACCTTGTTCCCTTCCAACGATTTGTTCCGAGGATAGCTGCATAGACAAGAACGTGGACAGAAAGTCTACAAACTCAAACTCTGATGATTTAGCGCTGTAGGGCGAGGTATCACTCACGACAACGGGCACGCCGTCTTTCCTCATTCCCGTGACGGCGTCAAACGCGAGTTTCGCGCGATTGCGCCATCCCTTCGCAGAGCCACCATTCTTAGCATCTTCATGCAACCTGAACCCGACGTTAACTTGAATCACGTCAACCCTTCTCCACGCTTTCGTGTGCAACGCAGTCTGTTTTTTTGTGTTTATGCCGAACGCGAACCTTACTCTACTCGGCGTAGGAGCATTGAAGTGCGTGCACAATCTACTCGTCGTCCATCGAGATCCAATCTCTCCATCGTCCAACTCGTTGTACGGCAAGGCACTTTTGTTGTCCCACCCTTTGCGCGCCCCGTCGCCCTTTCCACTGGTCAGCACCATGCTCACCACAACGAGCACAAGAAACCCTCCCGTGATTTGCCACAACAACGCGCCGCCCGTCCACCGACTCATGCGTTGGTGATTCACCTTGTGTATCAAGTTGTTTTGCCGGTCCAGCATCTGCCGCTGCGTCTCAGCTTTGGATTTAAGGACATTGGAACCGCCATAAGATTTCTTACCGTCGTCATTGCCGTGTGCGTGGCTCGAGTTCGCATGTGAAGCGCGTCCGCTACCTTCACCTCGGTGCTCCACCTTCACCGCGTCGAACATGGTGATCGCGCGTGGACGAATGAATGACTTTGTGAAAGTGGCGAGAAGAGTTGTGGTCCGAGACTTGGAGAGTGCGTACGGAGGCGGAACTGGTCCATATTGAGTACTCTAGACCGTCAACAGACCGTCGGAATCTTTTTTCTCGGACATCAACCAGATCTCGCACTCGCTCGCCTCCCAAAACCAAAAAACGGCAAAAGTTTTGGCTTTTGGTTCTTTGTCGAACGAGTCAGTCACACCTTGGAGCGCGGCGCGTGGTGTGCACGTTTGACCGACAGAAGACGGGTGTGTCTGAAAGGGATTAGGGTTGAAAGTGCTACGGTGTCTACATCGTTGCTGTTAGACTAATTACCCATACAAAATGCCCGGCGCCTTCGCAAGGGCTCTTGTCGCGTTGAATCTGAGACAAGAAAAAGTCAGTAGCGATGGACAGCAAATGGAGATCACGTTCCGACAAGCCCCCACCCTTTTTTGGGGCACGGTACAACTCCTGTGGGGCTTCGCCCTGATTCATTACATCTTCTACGGCTGGTTCGTCGTAGGCGTGGCGTACGTGTTCCGGGAGTTCTTCATGAGCTCCACACCCGCAAAGGCGTTGATGGCAGTAACAATAATCCTTTACCTCCCTTCTTTCTTCGACGGCTCTGAGAAAAAACTAGGCAGACCGTGGGACGCGCTTAGGACGCACCCGATTTGGGGGCTATCCCAGAGCTATTTTCCCGCAAGATTAAAGCGAACCGTCCAGTTAAACCCTTCAAAGAAGTACGTCTTCGGTTGGCACCCGCATGGCATTTTGATATTGAGCAGAATTCACGTCTACGGCGGGGTGTGGGAGAAACTATTCCCGGGAATTCCGTTTCGAGTCTTGGGCGCGAGCCCGATGTTTTTCGTCCCTGGGTGTAGGGAGATCTGTTTATGGTTTGGGGCTGTAGATGCCGGTAGAAAAACAGCTGAAAACGTATTGCGCAACAACATGTCAGTAGCGGTGTACCCAGGAGGAAGCCGCGAGATATTCTCAACAGATCCTAATAGTTCCATCACGACTGTTGTTTTAAATAAAAGGAAAGGGTTTGTAAAGTTGGCGGTGAAGGAAAGCGCGGAGCTTGTTCCCGTGTTCGTGTTTGGCGAAAAAAAGTGCTACAAGCGGTTAAACGTGCCGGTTAAAATCAGAGATTGGCTGTTGAAGAACCTGAAGATCCCTTTAATTATCTTCTGGGGCAGATTTCTGACTTGGTACCCGTTCATGGCGGAACAAACGGTGGTGTTTGGCGAACCCATTGAGACGGGAAACGTGGATGTCAATTCTGAAGATGAAATTAATCAATTGCACGCTAAGTACGTTGACGCTGTCATTAAGTTATTCGAAACCCATAAAAAAGACGCGGGGTACGGGGAGGAAGAAAAGCTGGTGGTGGTGTGAGTTTGTGGTGTTGAGGAGGGAAGGGGAGGTTCGAGGATGAAGCGCGTAGACGGAGACAATTTTTATCACAGAAAAATCCACTTTTGGATCTACTCACGCTTTTCACGGTGGAAACCTGAAATCTGCTCACCACAATTGCCTGCCGCCCCACTGCTGTGGCGGCAGGCATTGTCGAATGCCTTCTAAATCGCGTCTCGGGATCCGTTCGTAGCCGTGGTACTACCTCAAACGGTACGCACAGCTCATGGATCTTCCCTCGACCCTCTTCCCACGCAAACAGCCCGACCGCCCGCGCCCCCATCTCGTTGCTCTGTTGCCGCCGCCGCCGCTTTGCCTCGTCTGCGGTGTGACGACAACGCATGCCGCCCCAGTCCGACCAAAGCCTTTGCCGGCTTTCTGACGATTGGATAACATGAATTATATATCTGACCGCATACGAGGTATGGAGGCGCGAGAAACGGGCGGGTCGCGACTACGGGAGGCGGCGACGTCGTCGACGCATCGATGCATCTACGAAGAGAAGGGCGCACTTTTCACGTTTTTTCGTTTTCGCTTTCTCCATACTATAACGCCATACACACAAACAAGAAACTCGTAAAAACCCGCAATGAGGAACGAACGCTATTAACCCAGCTCGCTTCGAGACTTTGGTTGGTGAAGAAAACTTGTTCCAAACAATCTTCTGAGCGGGTATAGGTTTATTGTTTTGTGTAGAGTGGGTTTTTGTGGTCCAGGGGAAACACATCGGATTCCTTCTCACTAAATAGTCTATCAGTCGCCGCTACCGAGCGCGGTCGTGAAAGACGTGAATGAATGTTTCGACCCACAACACACATTCCCGGAGAACATATAACCCGTACCTAACGACCTAACCTGTTCTTACTCTTATTCTTAATCGCAGATATACTAGTACTAGTAGTGTATTGGTGGTGTAGCTGATAGCGATCTCGGCTACTAGAAGTGGGGGTGCGCATTTAGTCGCACTTAGTCTCCCGACGGCGGCGAATGGATTGGTTACATCAGCCGCGAAGGTACGTGCTGGTTTTTTATTCGAGCCTGGAAATCTAGACTCGCTCGACTATACCGTCGCCCGCCTGACTAAAAACCCATACGACGTTTGCAAGGAAATGAGGACATCTCTTTCCCCAATTGATCGACGCTGAAACTAAGAAGGCCACCTCAACGCCTGAGGATAAACTTGCCAGTTTTAACTGATCCTTGCGAGCGTCGTTTGTTTTCGGTGTGACTATATAGTCACCGCCTTTTCTTTTCCCGCACAAAAAGTCCCATCTCGTTGGACATGACGACCTACTTGGTCCGTGTTTTGTACTCGTGGCAACACGCTGCCGATGAAGCAAGTATTGGGACTAGACATCCCACGACCGATCCATGGCGAGACTTTAGACTTTTGTTTTGTTTTTTCGCAACCGAAAGGTAGTTACTCTTATTCACAAAGAGTCCACGTGAAACAAGGCTTCATCTAGTTGGGTGTCGGACCCCATGTGTCCATACACCCCGTTCCCTTGAAGCAAAAGCGGAAGGCCTGGCGGGGGGTCGAAGCCCCGGCAGGACGGTCGCGCCGACTGATGTCGCTATCGTGTCGCGATTATCAATATCGCTCCATGACGGATTTCGGCGCAAAGCCATTGATTTTTTTTTCGCACCGCCGATGGAAACGCACCCACCGACAAGACGCACCCGGCTAACCTACGTTTCTTTATTTTGGTCCACCAATCAGGTACGTCGACGAAAATATCGCACGTAAACATATTACTCACCCGCACCGGGCCGACCATCAGGCAGCTGCCTGCGGATTCAATTCCGCAACGCGGCGTTCGTCGGCCCACACATCCACACGTGTCTATACTGGTTCGCCGCGAAGTGTTGACTTACTATCTTTGTTTCAATGCGGCGTCTCTTGGAAACGGCGCGAACACTCTCTCTTTTCTTTTTTTAGGAAAGGTCTTTTTTTTACGCGATTTTTTCGCTCTCGCCACCCCGCAAAGAAACCTTCGGAAATCAGAATCAATCAATCCAAAGTACCCGCGCCGCTGTGACCAAATTGCGATGACGACAACACTCGAGGCTGTTTGTTAGGAGGCCTCCGCCTGTGCGCATACAAATCCACAAAACGACTTCTTCTTCCACCGAGCATTGGCGCGGCGCGGCGGGTACTTAAATTGATCGGGTTCGGAGGGTTTTTTTTTGGTGTTTTGTTTTATTTAACAAAGAAAGCTTAGGATGAAACCCTAAAGTGTGTAACGCGGTGCGCCTATGAGGAAGCCGCGAGTACGCGGGTGAACCTATCCTCGAAGGCGCATATAGGCACTCGTGCCTTCGCTTGGCACGAAACTTGCGGGCCCAGTCCGCGGTCTGAAGCTTTTTTTTTTTTCTTTGCGCGACGAAGTCTCACTGTAAAGTCATTGAGTCGTGCTTTGTTTTTTTGGCAGCGCGGTCTTTCTGTGTGACAAGCAGTCTAATTCTGTGCCTGACCTCGTGTAAAATTTCACTCTCATCGCTCCAGGAGTGTCGCATCGTCACGACGCGAGACGTACGAGACTGAGGGTTCGTATGAGCAAACAGTCACGACGAAGAAGCGCCTCGGCGCGCGCCATGGCAGTTGATTGACGCCACGAAAAGAAAAACCCACGCCTCTGCGAAGTGACGAGAAAACCATGAGTTTCACGACGGTCTTCATAGTAGCCGGGCCTACCGCTCGGCTGAGCTGACTTGCATGATGCTAGTACTCTGATCGCTTACTGGGTTTTTTGTGTCCGGCGTCTAATGGTTGGGCGAGCGGCGGCGGCGCGGCGCGGCGGAGGATGGATTTTTTGAAAATGCACATTGATCGATTGGCGAACGCGCCGGAACTAGCACTAGCTTAGAATAGTTAAATAGTCATCACTAGAATAGAGTAACACATGAGTGATATACACTCTCAAGCAAAAGTGTCTTCTCGCAACATATCACAAGGGGGTGCACATCGTGAGGCCCTGGTAGCGGCGCTGTTTTGTCCGCGCGAGGGAGCATTTCCAAGTTCACTATTTTATTGGAAACGAATGTAGCCACTCTAATAGATTCGCACAAACCGGGTCGCGCGGACGCACGTGCGTACGTCATAGACCTGTGTTATCGACGGTCTCGGTAGTGCGTAGTGGTGTGTGTGTTGACCGTGGTTCTTTTGGGTTTAGGGTTAACGGACGATGGGTCTGGACCACCTTCCCCCTTCCCACTGGGCGCGGCAAAGAGCAGTGGGTAACTACGCCATTGCCGGGACGCTTCTCGGGCTCGCGGGGGCGACGTATTTGTACACCATGTACCAGGTGCGGAGGAAGGACGACGTGGACGTCGCGATTGAACAGAGGGCGGCGGGGAAGAAGTAGACCGGAGGAGGTGTTAGAAGGGGGAACGGTCGGGGCGTGAGAGCCAAGACGTGAGAGACGAGATGACGTCGACGGAAAACGAGTAGTGCTGAAGAAATGCAGTCAAAGAGTAGATGATGTGAAAGGAATAAATCAAAGAGTATATGACATGTAAAAGCGCTAAAGACAGTAACACAGTACTCTCAAAGGTGACTACTACGGTGGTGACCTTTTCTAACTACTGCAGTACCCCATTAGCGTTCCTTCATCTTCAGCGTGATGTTGCAGGTCCTTTTGCGAATGGGAAACGGCCGTCCCTGCGCCCTAGGGTGGAATCGCTTCATCGTCCCCGTGCCGTCCGCGGTGACCTCTGACACGTACAGCTTAGCCTTGTTCATCCCCAGGTTGTTCTTCGCGTTGGACGCAGCGCTGAACAAAGCGTTGAGCACGGGCTCGCAGGCTCGGTAGGGCATGAACTCGAGCATGATGAGGCATTCTTCGTAGCTCTTTCCTCTGATGACGTCCAAAACTCTGCGCACTTTGTACGGGCTCATGTGCACGCCCCTGAGGTAGCACACGGCTTCGGTGGCATCCGCGGCGGACTCTGGGACGGTTTCGGTAGCGGCGGGCTGTAACGTGAGGTGAAAGAGTTTGGGGTGGGAAGTTAGTATTTGTAACAGGCGCGGGCGGGACTCTCGTTGTTCTGTTGCGAAAACAATAAGTAATGGATAACGCTTTCCCGAGCTTCCCCCGCTTAGGGCTTCATTTCGATTCGGGTCGCGGTGCGCGCGCGCGGCACGTAATTCCCCCAAACTAAACGACACGCAACCGGAACACGTAATGCATGGGTTTACCCCACACATCGTTGTCGTTTCCGTTTGGTTTAAGTCGTGTCGCATCGAGAGGCCCGGTACCTTCCCGAAGACGTCACTACCGACGCGAATGAAAAAAAACCCGCGTTTCTTCGCGTTCAGGTCAGGGTTTTGGCGATGGAAGCGGTCGATGCGGTCCGCCGGGGCCGGTAAGGCGCGGCCGTCGCGACCGTTCCGCGGCGGTTCGAGCCCCGGAGTTGACATGTGTATAACTACGACAATACGTACCTCGCTGATAGCCTGCGCGACAACCTCGAAACCGCGCGTGGTGTTCGTGCTGGACCTGCCCCTGGACACGGCCATCGCAACGTTGCGCCTCTGTGTTTGGCTGGCGAAACCCATGCTCGATTTCGTCGCCACCGCGCGCGCCGGCATAGACACCGCCCTGGCACTTGACGCTACGTGTGTGCGCGTCGCACTCACCGCACCCACAGTGCGGAACGCGTTGGCTGAAATCGCCGCCATGGTGGTCGAGGAACGGACGGTCGGAGTTATCCGTGTCCGCGCGACGAAGATTGGGGAGCGGCGAAAAGTGCGCGGCGAAAGAAACGCGAGGAGTTTGCGGAATGACGTGTCGAGATTTCGAGCGACAACTCGTGTAACCTCCGCTTCATTTCGCAGCGGCAGTCACCGCCGCGCGGGCAGGCTCCCGGCGCGTAGGTGTTGGAAACTTGTGTGATGGGTAGTCGGGACGTGCGACGAGACGACACTACAGGCGAGTCAAATCGGGGCCGCGTACGACGCGAGGGCGGCGAGCCGAGCGAGTCCTCGTCCGAAGACGAGTGGGTCTTGGAAGGGACGACCACCCACGATGTTGAGGCGGGTTTCGGGAGGAGAGCACTTGCCGGCCGCGGCGCGAGTACTTCGGGAACGAGGTCCACTGATACGCACACGTCATCGTCCACTCGGGAGACACACGGAGCGCGTTCCCGAGAATGGCTCGGTGGTTCCCGTGGAAAACGCGTCGCAACCAAAGACGAGCTCACGCCGATTCTGAAACCTTCGCGGTTCACGGTCATGACATCTGAACACGATCTTGGCACGAACTCGTCGGACGACGATGTTTACGACACCTCCGCGTTACCCACGCCTCGCGCGCCCAAAACGCGCGCGCGAGTCGTGCTCGGTGCGACCTTGGTTTTGGGCACCGCGTGCGTTTTGGCGGCGAGTCTGGTGACCGCGGGGAGTAATCATGCCGACATCGCCGATGCGGTGAGAAACTTCCCCACGAAATTCTCGTCCGCGCGACAAACCCCCGCGCTGATGAGACGGCGGCGCCAACAAGCAAACAGTCTTGACTTTATACAAACAAAGCCAGCACCGCTCGCTTGGAGTACGGCATGGACGAGGACGAGCGCTTTCCATTCCGACTCTGCAACCACACAACACCGCGTTTGGGGCAAAGAAAGCGAGGGCGATGGGGATAAGAATGGGAATGATACGCCGAATTCGAACGCTTTCCAAAGCGACGAATCCGTCCCGACCGCCGCGCGCGCCGGTCTACACGTGCTTGGTGCGCTCGGGGGGGACTCTGGTGGTGCTGCGGGTGGTGCTGCGGGTGGTACTACGGATGGACGACTAAAAACACCGACTAAAAACACGGGCGACGCCGAGCGCCGCGCCGGCGCGATTACACCAATCCGGGAAACGCCTTTGCTCGGAAGGACTTTCTCTGCCGGGGATGGACGCGACGAAACTCTTGAAACTTACGAAACTTCTTCACTTCTTGAAATGGATGACTTGTTCTTCCCCGCGCTCGGGGATGGGGTACCAGAGCCGTCAGTGGACAAACAGTCAGACGAAACCGGCGAGCGTACGCCAAACCCGGAAGTCACACAAGACGGCCGAAAGTACCTCATCGGGTTAACCACCAGCGCGGGTTTCGGTGACCAGTTCAAGCGCATCAGCACGTACGCTGCGATGGCCAGGGAGCTGAACCGAACCCTGGTCGTTTGGCCGGTGTTCGCGTCGCCGCATTATGACTTGGGCGGCGGTTTGGGTGACGCGACGCGAACAAAAAAACCGTTACTGTTCGACGACTACGTGCGCATCTCCGGCGACGGCGCGACAGACACCGTTGACCGGTTGATTTCCTGGAAAGACGTTTCCCTGCCGCAACGCGTGAAAGACTTCCCACAGCTGTTTCCGGACGAGTGCTTAACAAGCAACATCGGCGATGTGGACGTGCAGTTCTTGACGAGCGCGGATTTAACAAAGGCGGTCGTCGCGCGCGGCGGTGAATACAAATCGTACGAAACGATCGTCGCGGAGTTACGGAAAATGGAAATCGAATCGTCACTCTCATCGCCACAAAAAAGAAAAGAAACCCTGTGCGTCGCCTCAACCTTCGGCGACGCCGACTACAACAAAGCGCGGCACGGCGAAACCGCGAATGCGTGGCGGTCCCTGGACTTTCGCCCGCTCGGCCGGTTCCACCACTGGTGGGCAAACGCGGTGGACTCGATGGCGCTGAATGTGGTGACTAGTAAGGGGGGGTCGGGTGGTAAGGCGTCAGGGGGGTTAAATTTGGAAACTAACGGCGCAGCGCAGGATGCTACTGAAGGTGGTAACACCCCGCAGGATGACACTGAAGGTGGTAACACCCAAACATCCTACCGCCCCACCCCGCCCGCGTTCAAAATAAGCGACAGGTACACGGCGCTGCACTGGCGCCGAGGGGATAAGTGCGGCGTGCGAAGCAAACGGTACGGCCGGACCCCTGGCTTTCCCGAATCAGGCGGCACGGCGTTTCACCGTTAACGCGCCTGTGCCTGTTCGGACCTTTCGCTGGTGACTGTTACCCTGACTGTTTACTCATACCAATCCCTCATACACGTTACGAAAGACGTTAACCACTTTTGTTTTACCCATCTCAGCCAAAAAGAAAAGAAAAAAGCGGCGCACGAGTTCGACGCCAAACGCAGCGGGGCGTTCGACGCGTTGTTGTGTGACTGGGATGCATACAAAAACGCCCCTGTCCTCGATCTGTGCGTACCCCTCGCGCCCATGTACGTCGCTACGGATGACCAGGACCCGGAGTTTCTGGCGCACCTGAAATCGAAAGGGTGCCTCGTCGCGGCTGATTTGGTGATCAGCAAACCAACCTCGGTCGCGCTCGGCGCTGGTACGGGTAGTACGTCCCGGGAGAGCACTAGTAACGTAACTACGTCCCGTGAGACCCGTACCACCGAGACCCACAACGCAGCACTCGCGACAGCAGGTCACCATAGTCCTGTTCCCCAAAAGAAGTTCACCGACCTGGACGACGTGGACTCCGTGATGTTGGACGTGATGCTCGTGGCGGGCGCCGAGGCGAGTATTCCCAATCACCACATTCCGCCTCCCTGATTGCCCATACGAGACTGACAGTTTCTTTTTTATCGTATCGAGGTTTCGTTCACGTTCGGGCACACCGCCCTGGCGCGCTTGTACGACCGCATGCGCATGTCCCGCCGCGCGCCGCGGTCAATAAACGTCGCCGCCGACGCCGTGGCGTTTCGAAGGTACGCGTGTTGCGCCTTTCCCAAATCATAGACTCCCTGGTTTCCCATACTCGTCCTGCGAAGGGACGGTTATTACCTGTAACTGTTTACTCACTCACGTTACGACCGACTGACACTTTCTTTTTTTTATCGCAAGAGCGTACGCCGCGGCCACGGCGGGGGCTGGCGCCACGGGAGCAGCGGCGGCCGCGCTGGGAAACAACGCGGACGAGTTAGCCGCGTAGCAGCGATGGCGATGAGTTCCGCACGGATTGAAGTAGATTGAAGTACTGGTAAGCTTGGGTTTAGATTCTAAAATGAATATCAATTTTCGCCCGCAAAAAACGCGCCGCGCAGGTGCTGTGGTGCGATTATTTATTTGCCTGTTAATCGTGCGCAGTTTCAAGGAAAGGTCTCGAGTTATTATCAATCGTTATTACACTCGTATAGGACGTCTAAAGTCTCCCTGGGTAAACAAACCAAAACGTCAAACTTCACTCGTCCCACAACTCGGAGTCGTCCTCTGATTCGCTGCCGTGCAGGGGCACGTAGGACACGCGCAAGCCGTCGATCGTGTCGTCGTCCCCGATATCGTTTCCAAAAGTGTTATCCCCAGTCCTAGGGCCCCCGCCCTGCGATTTCGCGGATGTAGCACCAGAGTACCAGAAGAACTGCGCCAGTATGACGGCGTCCATTAGTAAGCAGGCGCACGCGTCCACCAGCCACGGCAGGTTTGGGGCGAGGCGCGACCACCGCGAGCTTCGCGCAACGATGGACGCGGCGTAGGTGAAGTTACCCACCACGGCCAACACGAACATGCTCACGCTTAAACCCTCGACGTACTGTTTCGTGTGGTTCATCTTGGGATAAATAAAACAAAGTGTCAGTTTTGAGTCTTGGGGTGTACTGTATGAGCAAACAGGCTATTGTGATGTATGTAGTTGTAACAGTTGTTCCGGGCGGTAGTACGCTCAAACAATCAAAGAAGGGCGGTAAACAGCGTGTCGGGATTTGGGAAACGCGCAAGGCCGTACCTGGATTTGACACAGCCGGCCGGTGCTGTAGATAAACACGGTGGACCAGCCCAGGGTCAGGCCGAGCCACGGGGGGGCTTTGACCAGCGGCGCGTGCGCGTAGCCGTCTCCCGGTGACTTACCGCTGTCGCTCGTCGCGTTGTTGCCGCTCCTGGCTGTCATCGCGCTCTGAAAGGAATCGCCCAAGAACCCGGACGTTCCAATCGACGACTCATAACCCGACTCGTAACTCGCAATACTCGTATCTCCACCAGTATCCTCGAAACTCGACATACTCATATCTCCACCAGTATCCGTGTCTGTCAAATAACTCGAATACCTCAGCGTCGTCACGTTTACAATCGCCACGACCCCAAGCGCCGCGGTCGCGGTCGCGAGCAACGTCGTACGCGACGACGACGACGACCGCGGAGGCCTGGACGACGACGACGCGCCGTGTCGAGGCGGCGCGTTTGCGCTATTTACGGACTGAGGCGTGGTGTGTGTCGTGTCCGAAACGCCTTCGCCGTTACCTCTGCCTACGCGTGGTGAGTGGTGGTGCGAGGTCCGTGCATGGTTGGAAACGCTTCTGCCGTTGTCCCTTCCAAACAACGACCCGGGGGCGCCTCCCCAGCTTCCCATGTGTACGAACGTCCTCGCCGACGACGGGCCTGATGGCGACTGCATCAGATGCGCGCTGTCCCGCTTTTGGCGAGTGTCTCTGATCGCGCGCGCGCCGACTCGCGTGGGACTTCCGGTACCCATCTGCTGCGATGCCCTCACCGCGATTGACTCGACGTCGGGAGGTGGGTGCGTTTGGAGTTCTTCTTCTTCTCCCAGAAGGGGCTGTTCGCGTGAGTCATCGATGGAGCCATCATGGCCTTCATCTCCGTTCCTACCCGAAAACAGCAAGTGCTGCCCTATGAGCACTATCGTGGTCGCCGTGTACACGATCGCGGTGTACAGCTGCATGGGCAGGGTTGGGGACACCACGCACCCCACGAGGTTCAGTACGTCACCGGTGAGCCACGTCGCGACGAAGGCGAAGGAGATGCCGTCGGATTTGCCGCTGCGAATGGAAAACAAAAGGGTCAGTCTTCCCGTGACTCGTGTGAGTAATTACGGGCGGGCATTCGGCTAACAGTCGTAGTGGTAGGACTTTCCGACTGTACTCCATAAAGAGCAGGTAACAGTGCATTTGTGACGTACGTAGCAGTTGCCAGTACGGCAGTAATTGTTACCAGTAGTGCACTCGAAACAGTCACGTAGGGGCGGTAAACAGTGTGCCTGGATTTGGGAAAGGCCCAATACGCACGTGCGAAAGTTGGTGATGATCTGAGGAATCTCCGCGATGCCCCATGCGATGACGGAAGTCAACCCTAGCACGAAGGAAACCTCGTCGCGTGTTGAACACACGCAGTCACCGAACCAGTGTTGCGTCCATCGCCAGGCCGTAAAGCCGCAGGTTGCAGGGCAATCGGTGGGGAGACTCGCCATGACGGCCGGTGTCGGTGGTTTTCAGATCTGATCAAAGCAGGGAAGAATCTCTGTCTCAAAACGAAACGCGTACCACCACGCACCACCGCGTCCTGTTCCGTATCCCGCGCGCCTCGGCTTACCACGGACACACCGTTTCCCTGACAACTACTCGCCTTGCTCGACACCGGAAGCGCGCCGCGGAAAAGCGCGGCGACGGCGCGTCCGCGAGTGCCGTGCCCTTTAGAGGTATCAAACGACAATGGCGTTTGATACCTTTTATCGCCAAAGGGCACCGGCGCAAAAAATATCGTCGGCTTTTTACTTTCCACGCTCGGCACTTCCCAGGAGACCCCGACGGTGTCTTGACCGGCGAAGGAAGCGAGGACCCCCCCACACACACGCGTGAGGACAGACGGACCCGACAACGGGCACGGCACGGCCCCGTCAATGTTCTCCGCGTTGCGAAGCCGCGGGGGGGTGGGGGTGGGGGGTGACACGCGGGGATTAAGGTTCGGAAATACGTCTCGAGATGCGCTATCGCGAGAAGCATCGTCACCATCTCAGATCTTAGATGAAGAGCAACAGGAGACCGTCGTGCGTGACTTGGAGGGCCAAGCGCTAAGGTCCGCGAGACGGTGGCGAGTAGTGTTCGGAAGTGTCTCTGTTCTTTGTGGTGCGTTTTTCACAAGACTCGCGTGTATCACCGCGATGAGCGACGGTACGAATCTGGACCGAGTGTGGAGTCAGCCCGTGCATCTCGAGCTGTACGTGCGTTTTCACGACCCGCCCGTTACGTTGTTCCATGTTTTCTGGCTAGACGCGACCACCGCGGTGGCACTGCTGCTAGCCGGAGCCTCCATGTGTGTGTCGTGTGTATCGACATTAGCAGAAGCACCCGCGGGGGATCGAATCCTTTGGAGGGGACGCTTTGCAAATATTTGCGGCGTTGCGGGGATTGGCGCCGGCGCGGCGAGCGCAGCCGGGTGGGTCGCCGCGCTCCGGGAAGTCGCGCGAGGCGAGTCAAGCGATACCGGGTCTGTTAGTCCGCAAAAACTGTGGATCGCGTGCCTCGCGTTGCTTCTTCCGATTGTGTGCTACCTGTGCGACAAGGCACTTAGTCGCACGATCCAGGAAATGCGAAGCTTGAGAAACTCGATGTACTCGCACAAAAGAGCGTAGAGTTAGTTTTGAGTTTTCAACGCGCGGACGACATCGTCTCGAAGTTTGGATTCTTGGAATCTTTTCTCCCTGGGTTTAGGGTTTATACAACCCTAAACCCTGCCGCCCTTCTCCAGTCACGGCCCCGTGAGCAACCGCTCAATCGCCGCAGACACGTTCCCCATGCACTGCTGCAGCACGCGGATGTTCTGCGCTTCGTCGAAAAAACCCATGTCCTTCATCTGTGTCAGCTGCGCGGCGTATAGCTCGGCGGGGGGGGTTCCATTTGGCGCACCCACCGGCCCTCCTCCCATGCCTCCAAAGCCCCCACCCATACCTCCTGTACCCCCGTTCCCCATACCCCCCATCGCCCGCATCATGGCAAGCTGGCTGCGCAGCGTGTCGGGATTGGTCATCTGCCGTAACATCTCCGGGTTGCTCAACATCTCCCGCATCCCGGGGTTAGTTTCCGTCATGTGACGCAACGCGGGGTCGCTGTCGATCATCTGCTGGAAAACCTCCGGGTTGCTCATCATCTCCCTCATCATCTGCGCCATCACCGGGTTCTCCAGCATCTGCGAAAAAGAAAAGAAAAGTGTCAGTCATGTATTGGGCGATGTATGGACAAACAGTCACCAGCTGAGAGATAAAACAGTGTACCTGGATTTGGGAAATGCAATTCGTACCTGCTCCATCTGATTAAGCATCTGTTGCGGGTCTCGGCCGGCCATGCCACCTCCCATCCCGCCCAAGCCACCCATGCCCATCGCGTCACCACCGCCACCGCCACCGCCCATGCCTCCAAACATGCTCGCGAAAGGGTTGCCCGGATTCCCCACTCCCGCTGGGTTCGAACCCGGGACGTGTGGGGCCCAAGGATCGGGGGTACCACCCGCGTTGCCACCCGCGGCGGTGTTACTAGTCTGCGTATTCGCCCCCGCCACCGGGTTCGCGGCGAACATAGCGGCGAACGGGTTGTTCGGGTCCGATAAGGTTGAGTTAGTTGTGTTTACCCCCCTGCCCTCCGCGGCGCGCATCATGGGCTCGCTCACATCGTTGTGCATCCTTGAAAGCGCGTTGAATCCTTCGGGGTGCGCTTCGATGTTCGCCAAACTTCGGTCGGTGAGCCGCATCTGTTCCGCCATCAGGTTGGGGTTCGCGGCGACTTCGAAAGTCCGCCGTAACGTCTCCGGGTCGTTCAACGCATGACCAAGCTCGGGGTTCTGCTCAATAACCTCCCGCATACGCGGATCCGCGTTGATCATCTGCCGTAACATCTCGGGGTTCCGGGACATCTCGTCCATCGCGCCGCGCATCATGGGCGAATTAAGCATATCCCTCATCATCCCCGGGTTCTGCTGCAGCTGCTGCTGCATCTGGTTGAATTCGGGAGCGCCGCCCGCGCCGCCGCCGAAACCGCCCATACCTCCACCCATGCCTCCCATACCTCCGAAGCCTCCCATGCCTCCGAAGCCACCTCCCATGTTTCCGGCGTTATTTGCGGGCGAAGGCGCGATTGGCGCCGGCGCGGCTGGCGCGGCGGGTGTCGCCGCGACTGCGGCTCCAGGCGCCAGGCCTTTCACTAAGTGCACGGTGTGCTCCGCGGCGAGACCTGCAATTTTTGATTGAAATTGGTGACTGTGGGTCAGGAGGTGGGCATAAGGTACTCTTTCAACGAGAAGTCTGAGATCGAGATCTCAGTCTGAAAAAGTGCGTCGACGACCTGAATCTGACACGCGGGCGCGCTCTTCGTCCGACTGGGAGTTCGCGTGCTTTTCGGGGCACCGCGTCGCGAGTCATGTGTGTGGCATGACGTGCCATGACGTGACACACCACACACACGGTTCCCTAAATCCGTGGACCGCACACGTACCGTAGCTCTCCAGCGTCCGTTCATCCTTCATAACGTGGCCGCGGTAAATGAGCCTTTGTTGCGACGCAGGGACGTTGGCTTTGTCACTGGAGGCCAGGGTTTGCTTTAAATCGCTGACCAACACACCGAGCTCAACACTAACCGTGATCTTCGCCCCGGAAGTCGCCTTGACGTGGATCGTGGGCATCGTGTTTGGGGGACTCGCGACACGCCTCTTCGCGGACCAATCTGACGGTCGACGCTTAGGGAAGCGAGTTTCGAGGCGAAAGTGGGAAATTTACAGAACCTCGTGTGACGTGTTTTCCCTTTTTTCGAGCGACGCTTTTGAGATTGATTGTCCCGTCGCGACGCGCGGTACGCCTCACTAGAGTCGCGCACCCCGTGTGTCCGTCCCATCCGTCACGATGGCGTCTTTCACCATGGCGTCGTTGGGGGTTTCCCACACGGTACGTGTTTGTTAATGTTTCGTATTGGGCGGCGCGGCGCAATGGCCGGCGCATGCACGCGTCATCGTGACACGCGTTAAGGGTTTAGGTCGTCGTCTTTCTGATGGCTCGCCGCTTCCGCGACGGCTTCCGACGCCGCCGGCCTCGTGCGACCGCGGTTCCGGCACGAGCTCAGCGCGGTTCGGCGAGCGCGGCACGGACGCACCTTTCCGTGACACCCGGCGGTCCGGTTCACGACGCGAAAGCACCGCACGCGTTTCCGACGCGGCGTCGGCATCGGCACGCGATATCGACAGCGCGCGTTATCCTGTTCGTTCGTCAATGATTCTTTTCACGAATCGTTCTCTGACCCTGTTCCCTACAATCCATCCATACCCCCAGACAAACCTCTCGTCCTCGCGCTCCGCGATGGCGGGCTCGCGCGTGCGTATGGCCGCTCCTGTTGCCGCCGCGCGGCGAGAACGCGTCACCATGACCGTCGTGGCGGACGAAGAGCGCCTGCGGCTGCACAACCTATCCCCGTTGAAAGGCGCGCGGCAAAAAAGCACGCGCAAAGGCCGCGGGTACGGCGCCGGGCAAGGCGGGACGTGCGGTTTCGGTATGCGCGGGCAGAAAGCGCGGTCCGGCAGGGGTACACGCCCGGGGTTCGAGGGGGGGCAGACCCCGATGTATAGGAGGTTTCCCAAGCTGAAAGGTATCGCGGGGGGCATGGGCGCGGGGCGTGATAAGTTCGTCATCGTCAACGTGGACGACATCGCCGCGGCGCTGGCGTCCTCAAAGCTCGATGCCGGGTCCGACATAACGATTGAATCTTTGAAGTCCGCCGGGGTGATCACCGCGTCAGGGCACTACAGGAACCTGCCCCTGAAGGTGTTAGGGAACGGCGACCTCCCCTCTGGGGTCACCGTGCACGCGCACGCGTACAGCGAATCCGCGAAGACGAAGATCGAAGCCGCTGGCGGTGTGGCTACCCTAATCCCCACGCGCCCGAAGTGGAACCGGCAAGTCGCCAAGGCGGCGGCGCTGGCGCTGGCGACGGCGTAAGCTTTAAAGAGGGTGTAGGGTGTTTGTAAGACCCGTCTATTTCATTGCATCGTAGTGACCAAATGCGTCGGAGTCTCATCTTTTTGCCCATCGTCTCGCACTGACTGCACTACATTTAAAATCTACGCTACTCGGCCCGGGTCGGTCCTCGCTCGTTGTGTCGGTCGCCACCCGTCCCGTCCGTTTCTGTGCATCAACCCTAGTCTATCTATATCACCTGAGGCGGTGTTTGCACTTCGCGCTCGTCCCGTTCGTTGTCATCACGTGGCACGCTCGCCAGCTTCGCCTCCAACATCTCGAGTTTCCCCTCCACGCCGTGAATTCGCCGCGCCAAATCAACGAGCTTGCGCTCGCACGTAGAGGAAACCGCGTTGAGCATATCAACCGTCTGCGCGCAGAACGTGTTGACCAGCACTACCGTTTCCTGGTCAGGCATGGGCGAGACCGTGGTGGCGCCCGCGGGGGATACCTCCGGCGCCATGGAGAATGCGGGCGCACTGAAGATTGATACGTGACGATTTGAAGGCTAAAAAAACAGCGCGCTAAACAAATCTAAAGGTTCTACTCATCCACGAGCAAATCCATCCCCCGGTCCACACCCCTCCCTGATACGTACAGCTCGTGCGTTTGCGTGGAGACGTACAACTCGTGTAGTGCGCTTCGGCTGGCGTTCCTTAAAACGGTTCGATGGGCGTCCATCGCTTCGCGCGTTTCTTTTTCCGCGATAAAAACCGAAACTTTCCTCTCCAAAACATCAACGGCTTCGGTTTTCTCGCCGAGAACCTCTAAGAGGGTCTCGTGGTCACGCATCAGCGCCGAGTGTTTTGCCCGGGATTCATTCGCGTCACAACGCAGTCGCGCCAGGGCTAGTCGGGCCGTTTCTTTCGTGAATGGCCGTTCTTTTTCAAGGGAACCAGACGCAGAACTTTGCGCTTCAAAAGATTCAGAGTTGGTCTGTTCAGAATCCTCCTCCCCAACCAGCGCGCCAGCCGCGATCTCGACAAGCGTCCCCTGCGCCAACCCCAGCCGAGCCGTTACGTCAGCCGTTTCGAGTCTCGCCTTGTGCAGGGTGTCTTGAAATTTCAGCTCAGCCTCGTTAAGCGCGGTCCGGACCAAGTCAGTCTGCGCTACGCGTTCTTTCGCCAACAAACGCTTCTCCCGGCGCGTCAACGACGCTTCGTCGATTTCATCCTTAAAAACAAACGCGCCGCGCCGCGCCGCGACCAGCGCGTTCACGTCGAACCCGGACCCGACACCGGTTTCGGCCGGTTTGTCATTCTTTCTCTCCCGAGACCGAGGTACCTTGCCCTTGTCTTCTGTGTCTGTTGTCACCTTCGGCGAACGTCTCTCCTTTTCCGCGTCGTTCTTCTCGTTTTCTGTCACCAAGCCTTCCAGCCGGTTGATTGTTTCCCTCGCCTCGGCCAGGTCACCCGCGAAACGCGCGTGACTCACACTGGTTTCCGTGTTCTGCAGTACCAGCGAGCGGAGTGTTTCCTCAGCCTCCACCAGTCGTTTCTCGTTCGCCGAAAAGAGCTCATCGCGTTCGTTACTTTCCGCCGCCGCCGCCGCCGCCGCCGCGTTCGCGCGCGCCGACTCCGACTCGGTCGCCTTTACTCGAGCTCGCAGGGCGTCGACAACGCCCTGGTGGTCCAGAGTGACTCGCGAGAAACGTTCCGCGCTCGTCGCGAGTTCTCGTGTCAACGCGTCAACCCTCGCCGTACGCTGTGCTAGTTTTCCACCTAAACCCTCAACCTGGTCCGCAAGCGCCCGGACCCGCGAGTCTGTATCGGTTGTTAATTCCTTTAACTCCGTTTGTAGCCGGCTCGCGCGTTTGTTCGCGCTGGAAACCAGAAACGCGGTTTCCCCAAGCGCCTCGGCAACCGCGGCGTCTACGGACCGTCCTAAACCCTCCCCTTTCCGGGCTCGAACCTCCGCCACGGCTAGGTCCGCTTCGAAAGCATCCGAAGCGGCGCGAAGGGCGCTGTTCGCTTCGTCGGCTAAACGGCGACACCGCGCCGCCTCCGCCTCCGCCGCGGTGGTTCTTTTCTCGAAAGCACCCAACGCGTGTTTCGCTTCTTCCCCGAAAGCAGCCTCAGCAGCGTTTGTCGCCGCTTCCAGGTGCTGTCGTAGTGACGTTCGTTCATTCGCCGCGTTCTGTTCCGTCAACGTCGCGCGCCGGCGCAAATCGGTAATGATCAACGTTGCTTCTCTCTTTTCTTTTTCGTGATCTTCAGCCGCGAACCGGCTTTGCGTTTCCATCTTTTTCAGTTTAGTCATCACACCGTCCCTCTCCCTGAGCGCGTCTGTTACCCTCAACTCGAGCTTACGTCGCTCGCCGTTGCACGCACCAACCTCTCTTTTTTGGGCCTCCAGCTCGCGTTCGCGCGTTCGTAGCCGATCTTGACTAGCCTCGAGTTTCTTCTTCACATCGGAACCGTCGGTCGACGTTTCAAGCACCTGTTCCTCTAGCTCATCCCGTTGCCTGGTCAGTGAGGCGATGACTTGTTTGGAATCGTCCAAACAAGTCTGCAACCCTTTTAGTGTCTCGGCGTTTCGTCCGGACGACGCAGTGTCACCACCACCACCACCCATCGAGGTGGCTTTCCCTCGCAGCTCTTCGTTTTCGTCACGCAGCCCTTCGTTGATGGCGCCGAGCGTGGCGAGTTTCCGTCTCAACGCGTCCATGTCTTGTGGATTTTGAGGAGGACCCCCCGGGTGGCCGGCCATCGCGCGAACGAAACGAAATGGCGAGTCCCACGCGCGCGCGCGTGGGTCTGGCGGGTAGTAGGAGAGGAGGCATCACTCGCAGGGTCCAGTCGTGGTTGACACGATGAGACGATGTTATGAACTGGATTACCCCAAGCGACATGTCGACCCATGCAAAGAACATTCCAAGGAGGATGCCCTCGTTTTCCACGCGCCCACACCCAATCGCGCGAGGTAGGCCCCGTCGCCTCTCCCGCGCGGTCGACCTCGCCTTCCAAGTCAGGTTCACTTTACGGTCGCGAAAGGATTCGCGAAAGGCGGACCGCGATCGCCTGAAGTCGTACCCGCGAACCCGCCGTCGTCATCACCGCGGGCCTCGATCCTCCCATCGATCGATCGATCGTGGCTCCTCGATTGCGACATTGCGCACGCGGCGCGTCACGCAAAAGCGCGATGGACACCTTGGTAAGCCCCTTGTGCTCTTTAAATCACCCCAGTTCGCTTCGTAACAGGGTTGGTACTCGATATCAAGACCGATCGTTGCCACAAGGCGACGCGCCCTGGGCGAACCCGACCCCCCGACCCGCAGATCCGCGGCCGCCAGCCCCGGTTTTTTGGCGGGCGATTGCGTTTGGGGTCGTTTTTGTGTCAGCCCCGTGGTGGTTCGATCCGCGCGTGGGTGGTTCACGCGACACCACACACCACCGCGAAAGCCCGCATCGCAATCGCGCCAGGCTTACGAAACGAACCGCACAAACCCGACGCGAAACGCGAGTTCCGAAACCCACCAGGGGACACCCCATCGCGGGCACCCATTCGGATTTTGCCACCCTGGTGGAATCCGCCAGGCAGGGTTTTGGAGAGGAGGAAAAGGGAAGCCTCTTTTTGGGCAAGGCCAGGCGTTTTTTTGTAATCACTCTTCGCGCCGCGGCGACGCGCCATCCTCGACGAACCTAACTCGACCCTAACTCCCACTAACTCCCACTGCGACCCACTAACCCCAATCCCACGTCCCTGTCCCCTTCCCCTTCCCCGAAAGGCGTACACCTCCGGGCGCCTGAAAGTCGCGTCTCTGTTCAGCGGGTGCGGGGCTCTTGACTACGGGTTGACGCTCGCGGGGCACGAGGTACGTGTTGGGGCTTTCTCAAATCCGCCCGACACTGTTTGCCCATACTCGTACCAGAAGGGACGTCTTACCTCTGCCCTGACTGTTTGTCCATACATCGCGATACACAAGACTGACACTTTTCAATTACACTCACAGATCATTCTTCAAACGGAAACGCACCGGGAGGCGCGGGAGGTTTTAGCGGCGCGGTTTCAAGGGATTTGCCAGCCCAAAGAACCCAGCATGTTGGAGAAGCTCCCACCGGATGTGGACCTTTTAGTCGCTTCGGTGATGGACGCCGAATTAGAAGGGAGCTGGAGGGAGAGCTGGAGCAAAGATTCGGTGGCGAGCAAGCTGAAACAAGTGTTGCGGCTAATGAAAACAACCCCCGTGGCGTGGGTGTTGATCGAAGCTCCTTCGTCGTTGCTGGAGTCCGCGGATGGCGAAGCCGTGCCCGTGGTGTGCGACCTCGTGTCCGAGTTTGAGCGGTTAGGTAAGTGTTTCCCAAATACCACATTCCGCCGACTGATTGCCCATACGAGACTGACATTTATTTTTACAATCTCAGGGTACCGGTGGGCGCACCGCACAATCGCGGCGGCGAGCTTCGGCGTGCCTGATTTGAAACCGCGGGTGTTTCTGTTGGGGTCGCGGCACGGCGACCCCACGGATGTGCTTTTTGCGGACGACGCGGGCGTCCCCCGAGATTCCCTCATCGCCGAATCCGTGGGCGGCGGTCTCGGCGCCGACGGCGCGCCGATAAGCGCCAGACACAGCTTCGTGTTTAACCGCCGACCTGCACACGAGGGGGGGCACATTCAGGTTTTTTCCGACGTCGTGCAGGGTTTCTTTCCGAGTAAAGGGTCATGTGCGTTAACCGAAGCGGCTGACTTGTCCCCGATGGAGGCGCACGACGCGGAGCGGTTGCAGGGCTTGCCTCCTGGGTGGACGTTAACCAGGCGGCCGGGAAGCGCGCCGTTACTATCCTCTCTCGGCGACGCTACCGAAGCCGCGAACGACGACGAATCCAACCGGTGGATCGCGTTGGCGTCATCCCTGGGGTGTGTTCCCGCGGCGCGGTGGATCGGCCAGCGGTTGGCGCAGCCGTACAGGGCCAAGTACGACGCGACTGGGGCAAACGCGCAGCCGTTCGACGCCCCCGTCGTCGTGCCGTGGCCAGCCGCCGCGTTCAACACCGGGGACGGGCGGAAAGGTGAGGCACTTTGAAAAGTTTCCCGAATCAAAGACTCCCTGTTTCTGTTTTGACGATGTCCAGAGTAATTACTCAGGCCACGTTACGAAATACTGACCCTTTTCTGGCAAAACGTAAAAAGGCTCGCCCGTGTCACCGTTTCCCCTGCCGGTCACGCAGTTGCCCACCCTGGGGCAGTTCATATCCAATGGCGCCCGAACCGACGGTACCCAAAACCAAATCACGAAAGAAACCGCGCTGGAGTGCGTCTGCGCGTTGCGCAAAGCGGGGTGGCAGCCGCCGCCGCGGTTGGTCGCGATGGAGGTCGCTGCGGAAGCCGCCGTGGCGGCTGGGGTGACTCACCCTGGATTGAACCTTGGTGACGGTTCGGGCGGTGTTAAAAGAAACGCGCCTAACCAGTCCACGTTGGGCAATGGGTCGTCCCTGTATGGGCAACAAGTCATGGGCGACGCCGCCGCCGCGCAAGCCGCTTTAGCGGCGCTGGCGCCGATGATGGCGGCGGCGGCGGCGGCGGAGCAGGCTTCGGTTTTCGCCAACGCGGAAGCCGTGGCGGCGAGGGCGTCGTCGCAGCACGGCGACGAACACGACTACGCCAATCACAGGACGAAGAAAACCAAAACCACGCACGCGCACGGCGATCACGCATCCGGGAAGAAGGTACGTATTGTATTTCCCAAATCCCAAGACTGTTTGACCATAGAAGACTGACACTTTTCTGGCAAAACTCAAAAGGTGAAGAAAGATTTTGGAAATGTCGACTCCCCGCGGGGGAAAAGCGGAAAAGGCGCCCCCATCGATCCCATCTCAACCGACGACTCCTACACCGTCGCCGGGATTACCCTCCGGAACAAGCTGAAATCGCAAATCGTCTGGGCCAAGCTCCCCGGGCACCCGTTCTGGCCTGGGTTGAATGTTGGTCTGGGAGGCGGCAGCGACGGGGACGTGGTGCCCAACGAAACGCGCGCGATGGGGAAGGTGAGGAACTTTCCCAATCACCACACACCGCCTCTGCGATTGCCCATACTCGTCCTGCGAAGGGAGCATTACGACCAGAAGGGCGCATTCCCTCGGACTGTTACCCTGACTGTTACGTATACTATGGAGTACGGTATACCCTTCCCAATCCCTCATACCAATCCCTCATGCACATTGCCGAGAGACTGACACTTTCTTTTTCATCGTGCCAGGATGGCGAATCCCTGGTTATTTTCTACGGCGAAAACTCCTTCGGGTGGGTTCGGGAGGACCAGGTTCTTGATTTCAAACTCGCGTACGCGGAGAAGGCGCGCGAGCCGGTGCGGAACAAAGCTCGGTTCAACTCGGCGCTTAACGAAGCGTTGCGGGATATCGAACAAAGGGACGACGGGTTCGTCCCGCCTGTCATCGCGCAGCGCGGGAAGAGCGGCGGACGCGGGCACGGGCACGGCCGCGGGGACGGGGACAAAACCCCGAAGAGCGTCGCGCAGACCCCCGCCAGCTCTGGGGGCGACGGTGGCGTCGGGGAGCACGGGGAAAAGGCGTCTGGGGAGAAGTCGCAGCTGGGGTTCACGGGGAAGGAGCACCTTGTCGGTAGTTCCAACACGGCTGCCGGGGAGAGTCTTAAATCAAGAGATCTCTCCGCGAAAGCCAAAGCCGGGTTGTCCCTGATGGACGCCGCAACCTTGGCGGCGCTGCCACAGGCAAACACCCAGAACGGCGACGCCGCCGCGGCGATGGCGGCGATGGCGGCGGCGGCGGACGAAGCCGTGGCGCGGGGCAACCGGAAGATCGAAGGGTGCGCGTGCCGGGTGTGCAGCAGCCCTACTTCGCAAGACGTGTGCCTGCGAATCGAAGCGCAGCGCATGTGCGGCAAGTACCCCGTCGGCGCGATGCTGGCACTACAAGGCGGCGCGAGCGTCGGGAACAACATCGAAATATACTGGCCCTTGGATGAGGTGCACTACGTCGCGCAGGTAACCTCGTACGACCCGTCCGAGCTGCAGCACATGGTAACCTACGAAGCGGACGGCGTTCGCGAGTTTCTGTGTCTTTGGAAAGAGGACGTCAAAGTTCTGGACGGGCCGCATAACGCGTCGCGCGGCGACGGCGGGCCGAGCGCGCCGCGCGCCGCGTTTGCGAAACCGAGCGAAACCGGCGCCGAAACGGTGACGCACCCGGGGAATCCGGGCGAAGAAGGCGCTCAGGAACAAAAGGAAGCATCTGAGGACGCGGACGCGGCGTTGCTTATGGGGTTGCAGTGATAAGGGCGAGATGTTGTTACAATAATAAGTAGTGCCCACTTGGTCTGTGGCTTTTTCGATGAGTACTGCAGCACTAGTAGTGCTGCAGCACCGTGGTACTCGTGATGGCTCGTCGGCTTTTCGTGCCACCTTTTTCGAGAATCTGCTTTTGGCCACGTGGACGCTGCTCGTTCCGAATTCAGACCACGCACGCGCGACGGCGTGCGTCCCCCCACTCCGCACAGTAATGGGAAACCTGCTGTGCCCCCCTACGCGCCCGTCAAGAGACCCGGACTGGGAGCGGCGAAGGCAGCGAGCGGCGGCGAGTGGTAGGGACGACCGAACGAAATCGCTGAATCCCACCCTCCTTCCTTCTGAAATCAACGCGCTCCCACTCGAACGGTTCCACACCCCCACCGAGATGCGCGCCTGGCCGGTGAAAAGGCTGAAGGATGAGGTGAAACAGGCGCGGCGGAACTCCCCCGCGGACCGGAGTGTTTTGTCCGGCCCAATGCCGCTTGAGAAAGAGGAGCTTGTTGCTGCGTTGAGGTTCGCCAGGGGCGGTGAGACCGGGGAAACATGTAATATTTGCTTCGACCAATACGACGTAGGCGACACCTACCGCGTGCTTACCTGTGGACACAGGTTCCACATCGAGTGCGTCGACCGGTGGCTACGAAGCACGTCCTTGCGGTGCCCGCTGTGTAATCACGACACGCGGGAAAAGTGGATCAGCGCGGGTAAGTAGTTTGTTAAGGAGGTAGGTAGTGCAGAGTCATTTAGTCGAGATTAGAAGTAGTTTGGATGTGGTCATCACTATTCCATAAATAAAGTGCACTACGGGTACCCCATAGGTACCTCCCACTATCACCCTTTAGGACTCGCGTATCTCTTGGAGCTTGGAGATAACTCGTCGTGCAGACCGAACCATTCCCGCTTCACGTCGATCGCGATCAGTTTCTTTTCGGCTTCGCGCAGAAAAGAACTTCCACCCGGAAGCGTGTTTGCCGATCGATTCGCCGAACGCGAGACTGTTTGCGCATACGGCGAAAACGAACTCAAACCCCCGTCGTGCGTCGGCGAGTACGCAGTGTCCCGCGTGTAGGTCGTTTTGTGTGTGTGAGGAGTCACCAACTCTCCTCGCGCTTCTTCCACTCGCGCCACGTTGTGAGTCGCTTCGGACGGCGTCGTGTGCTGCGAGTTTTCCCTCGCAAAATCAAGCCCGTCCTCCGTGCCTTGCGAATCCTCCGTCTCCTCGTCCACCTCTTGTTTTTGGGACCCTCTTTGGGAGGACAGTGGCGAATGATTTGTACCCACACTTACCCTTCGCGGCGAAAACAGGTTGAGCAAGCCCTGGAAAGGCGACACCGGGGGTGATACTTTTTCCGAACTCACCGGCGCCGGCGCCGGCGTCGCCAGAAAAGCAGACGCCGCCGCGTTCGCCAAAGCGGCGGCGATCACGTCGTCCGAGGCTAGTTGCCCATACGGCGAGGATCGCCAAGTCGGCGTACCCACGCTCCCTGTGCTTTCGCCGCCCGGAGAGGTGCACGGAATTTGCTTTCGCGCTTTGTTTTGGCCGCGGTTGTGTTTTCGCCCGCCGGCGCTCGGAGTTGAAACCACGTCGTCCATTCCTACAAACGCGTCACCGAGGTTCGATGCCCTCATCACTGCAAAATCCCTAAAGCCTCCAACCCCACTTTCCACCGACCCCGGGGTACTCGCGATCGCCCTCGTTGCCTCTGCGACCGCCGCGGCGACGGCGGACGGCGAACGCAACGTCCCGGCCCCCGCGGACGCGTTTTTTTGCGACTGTTTGCGCGTACGAACCCGCGTCGCGGCGTTGTCGCCGGGAGTGCGCGCGTTTCCAGTGGGAGATAGCGGGTTGTTCAGGTTGACAAAATCGCCAACCTCTGACTCCTGTTTTTTGGGAACATTCTCCGCGCTTCCGAAGACGTTCGACACGAAGCCTCCGAAGGATCGCTGCGGCGACGGCGTGGACGGTTGGTCGGCGTCGGTGTTAATATTCCGCGCGGCTTCGTTTCCATACTCCCCAGACTGCGTAACCGACGCCTTCATCATCAAATTTGCCGCCTCCGGGTCCGCTGTTATTACCGCCAAGCCTACTGACAAAGCCGCGTCCCTGTCCTCCAGCGCGGCTTGGGCTTGATGTAACTGCTCGGTTGACTTTTTAACCGCCGCTTCAGCTTTCGCCAGTTTTTCAGTAGTAGACTGGTCCAGTTCGTTTCGCGAAAGCTCCGCGTCGCGCAACTCCGCGACGGCGCGGGATCGAACCAGGGACGCTTCTGTGGCGCGTAGCTCGTGTCGCTTTGACCGTAACGCGAGTGATGCGCAGTCCTCGGTTTTCTTTGCGAGACGGGTGCGTAACGTATCAGCCTCCGCCTCAGCGGCGGCGGCGCGCGCTTCCAAACAAGTCAACTCAACTTCCTTGACCGGCGTTTCCTTACCTCCGGTGAGCCATCCAGTGATACCCAGGGTGGTACTCCTAGTACTACCTCCTGGAGAATTCACCTCCGAGTTAGTTCTGATATCCTCGGGCAACATCGCGCAAATCGCCTCGATGGACTCGACGTGTCCCTGCGCCGTCGCCTCCAGCGTTGCCCTGCGTGAGATAACGCGCCCGATTTCTGCTTTCTGGTGAAACGAGTGTTCACCGTTTACGTGTCCGGACTGTTTGCCCATAGCAGTCGTCCCCCCTTGCCCTTCAATCTCAACAAGCAAACGACTCAAGACCGCCGCTTCCCGGTGACACTCCACCAAACCCACCCAGTGCGTTTCGCGTAGAGTGAGCTTGGCGCACGTGTCTCTCGCGTCTCGCAACGCCCCCGACGAAACGCCGTGCGCCGACGACGCCGCCGCTCGAGCGGCGCGCGCCTCGTTCAACGCCTCGAGCGTTTCTTGCGATGAGTAAAAGAAAGTGTCAGCCGTGAGTCTCGTGTTGGGCGATTTGTACCGTGAGTGAACAGTCTTGTTTTCTGTCGCACTTATTGTGGTGGTAAGACTTGCGTAACTGCACTGCATACGTGGCATCAAACGGCCGGTGCCTGGATTTGGGAATTAAATACGTACCTTCCCTCGCCAAGCCCTCCGCCGTTTCCGCCAAAGCCGCGCGTACGCCACACGCGGCTCGCTCCCGCGCGAGGTCATCCTCTGCGAGACGAGCCCTATTCTTGAGGAAGGCTTCGGTTTCTTTTTTTGAGCACAAGTCGCTTTCGATTTTTGCTGAGATAAATAAAAGAAAGTGTCAGTCTTGTATGGGAACACAGTCTCGGGATTTGGGAAAGGCC
>TARA_B110000977_G_scaffold144049_2_pt1 | contig 28253 bp, 21 predicted proteins | sample TARA_B110000977 | Tara Oceans TARA_B110000977 (sample SAMEA4397798) | marine metagenome | biome: Polar Biome; feature: [SRF] surface water layer (ENVO:00010504); material: water (ENVO:00002006), including particulate matter (ENVO:01000060) such as... | depth 5 m | reverse complement strand
GCGGCTAAACTCGCGAGATCGCTGATTGCCTCGGTGGGCATGGCGTTCGCACCCGGGGCGCAGACGATCGCGCTGGCCATCAAACCCACGCCCAGGTTCTTCGCAGCCTTTGCGAAGGACTCGATGGGGCTGTTTTGATCGGCCTCATCTGCAGAAGCGCGGACGGGGACAGAGGCGCGGCGCGCAGTGCTGCGGCGAGACGCACGAGCAGTGGGGGCGCCCAAACAGGCGCCACCCAAAACGGTGTTCGCGATGGCGGCCATGTCGGTCCTCGGTGTCGTGGCGAATGACACGGGGGAGATCGGTACCGATTGACACGACACGTGGATGGGCTTATCCACCGAGAACCGACCTCGACGTGCTGCGCGCCGATGTTGTTTCGTCCCATTTCTTCAAGACGGCACTCTACACTGCGTTTGTCACACCCTACGAGCGCCCCACGGTGTCCCTGATGTCGCGGTGGGACGCTGCGGCGCGTGTGCCCCCACCCTCCGACCCGAAACAGCGCCAAGTGGTGGAGAAGCTGGCGGAGTACCGGGTGAGGAACGGGGAGGAGTTCGTTCAGATGGTGCGCTCGAAAAACTCGGGAGATCCTTTGTATCACTTCCTCTCAAAAGGCCCTGAGGACCCAGTGTTCAAGTACTATACTCAACAAATCGAGGTACACACACAGACGGCAACCAAAACGACCTTAACGGAAGTGCTGCCGCCTCCTCCGCGAGGTGTGTCTCGACAAGAACGCACCACCAACACGAATCCCCAAAAAGACATCATAGATCTTCCGCCCGGGTTGATTCCATCGCTGACAAGAGCTGCAAATGGAGCCAACGGAAAGTACACACCCATACACAAGGATGACATCCCACCCGCGCTGGCAAGGGCTGAAGCCACCGCGAATGCGTTGAAGAACGGCATAAACGACGAGTTAACAGACCCTGAATCGACAAGTGAATATCTTTCAGATAGATTAAAGCGATTCGCGGAGGACCTGAACGACGGCGGGCGCGCGAGATTGAAACAAAGAGACAAACAGCGGTGGGAGAGCTATGAAGTAATTGAGGATAGGAAACGTGACGAGTTGGAACGAATCAAACACGGGCAGCCGGGAGGCGGAGTTAAAAAAACATGGCCCGCGCGCGCTGGAGGCGGAGCGCATCCAAATCACGGGAAGCGAAAAGAATTCGCCGCTGGACCTGAACGCCCCGGGCTCGGTGTGGCGAGGCTAGAATCAGAAACGAAACCCCCAGACGATCAATATGAAGCCTTCCGAAAGAAACGATCAGGGACGTACCACGCGCTGATCGATGCAGGAAGGGGAAAATAGTATATGTAATGTGATGTAGTTGTAACGACGTAGCGATTTTATAAAAATAATTGAATCCTCTTCTCTTACTCTACTTCTTACTCGCGTCTACGTGCGGTCCCAGAAACTCCTTCCACTGCTCCAGCGTCCACCCGGATGAGGTATCGCACACCATGCCGTTCAAAGTGGTGGTGGGCGAGACGTGAATTCCGGTTTGGCGTCCGAGTTTGACGTGGAACTTTATCTCCTGTGTCGTGGCGTTCCCTGTGTTCAGCGAGCCATCCGTCGCGACGACTCTGTTCAGCTTTTCCATGACTAACTCCTCACTGAGCCCTTCCACTGAATCAGCCGCCAGCTTCGCCAGTTCCTTGTACACATCAATCCGGCTCTTATCGTACGTGTTTGCGTCGAAAAAGTTCGTCTGCTTTGCCATGAGCGCTGTGGAGAATGTATAAAACGCAGAATCTCCTTTTAGCTGATGCACCGCCACCGCGGCTTCGTGCAACATGGTGCTTTGCGGGTGCCACGGCTGGACCTGGTGGTACAACACGATTTTCACATCCTTCCCGTAGTGCGGGCCTACTTCGTTGACCAAGGTGTTAAACGCCTTGGCGCTGAACGGACAGGCGTAATCAAGCCACGCCGCGAGGGTCAGTTTCGCAGATTCACCGCCGGGCAAAACTCTTCCCAGCTCCACGCTGGGCAGGGGAGGCCCCATTCGTGTTGGCGAGGCGTACCCGCGGGTAGAATGACGACTTGCAGAGGTTCGGCGCGCGACAGTAACGGGCGCGCGCGATGCGAGCGAGCGAACCGAGACGCTCGGGGTCATGAACAGCGCGGGGAGGAGTGACGATACACGACCGGATAGATTGTGATTACTTTTTCCAAGTCTGAGAGGTTGGCGTCTGGGAGAGGTATGGCTCAATCAATGTACCTGCATATATCAACGAGACAACAATGTATATCAACGAGACTAGTAGACCGTACAATCATACTCACACTCAAACCTCCGTCAGTTTTTCAGCCCCGCGGATTTCGGGTTGAAGTTTCGCTTCAGCGCGTCTCGGTTGCCGCCCAGGAATCTGACTAATGAAAGCAGCTCGTCTCGCACGAGCCACGCCCGGACGTCGCCGCGGTCCGCCACGACGCACCCGATGTTGTGGTCCGGGACGTCGAACGGGGAATTTAGCCCGCCTAACAGCGCGAGCACGCGTTCTTTCACGGGCGAGTGCCCATAAACCGTGCTGTGCTTTCCCCAGCCCGTGACGACTTGAATTTGTTCCGGAAGATCTCTAATCTGCGCCGGTATCGCGTTTTTGCCGTTCGTGACCCCCGCGGTTTTTTCCAAAATAGCCCTCGTGCCTCGTCCCGCGGCTGCGGCGTCTAGGGGTGCAAGCGCCCGTGCACGCATGCGTCGCAGCCACCACCGCAACACGGTCTGCGCGGTACCGGCGCTCCTGATGCGGTGAAGATCTAACACCCCTAACTCGTCTTCGCACCGCAAATGCCCTTCCTCCTGCGCCTGTTCCAACCACGCCGTGGCTCTGTCCCACTGCCCGGTTTCCTCTGCCACGTCAATCAACGCGTCGAACGTAATCGCATCCGGGGCGATGCCTTCCTCCTGCATCAAGGTCATGGCGTCACCAGCCCGCTGCCACTGCCTGCGCGCTTCGTACGACGCGATGAGCGAGTTGTACGTGTGCACCGTCCTGCGCGCGTTTGAATCCTGCATCTCTTGAAACGCGGTTTCCACCTCGGCGCCGCGGCCGCTGACGTGCAGCGCTCTGAGCAACGCGTCGTACGCGTGTGTCAACGCCGCGCCTTGTCGCTGCGGATGAGGCGCACCAGGGTAGGAAGCACGTCGTGCGGTCGCGGACGAAGCGCCTGCGTATTTAAGCTCTTTCCGCAAATCGCCATCTGACGGTTCACTTTTCGTGGATTGCGGGTTCTTCGCTAGTGCGATTTCCTCCGCGATGACCTCGCGCAGGTGCTCGCACAAATCGCCTAAATCGTTGGAAGGCGCGCGTTGAGGTGTACTTGGTAAGGGATTATCTCCATCATCGTCAACACTCAACTCGTCATCGTCCAAGCTCAGCATCGCGCGTCGCGCCGCAGCTTCCGCTTCTTTGCGCGCTTCGTTTGCTCGCTGCAGCTTTTCAATGCCGCAAAGGCAATCAAGGGTAATGGCGTCCGGTTGCTGTCCCGTTCTCAACAGTTCACGGTAGATGTTCGCCACTTCACCCCAGTCCCTTGATGCACTCGCGCCCATCAACATCGTGTTGTACGTCACTAACGTCGGGTGGATGCCCTCGTTTTTCATCAGAGATAAAACTTTCTTTGCCAGTTGCGTCTCGCCCGCCTTGACGCAAGCGCCAAGCGTCGCGTTGAACACCACCGCGGATTTATACACCCAAGGCGTGTCACACGCTTCGTCCAACAGCGCGCACGCCCGTCCGCACTCCCCCGCGTTCCCGAACGCGGTGATTAACACCGAAAACGTCGTTTCATTCGCCTCGATGGAGTTCCTGCGCATCTCGCGGCGCAAACTTTCCATATCGCGCAAACGTCTTTGTCTTCCAAGACTCGTCAACACCGCGTTGTACGTCGTAACGTTGCGTCGCACGCCCTCACTCGGCATGCGGTCAAAAACGCCATCTGCGTCTCGGTACCGCCCCGCGGATACCGCGGCTGAGAGCAACGCGTTGTACACACCAGTGTCGATGTTGCCCGTCCCTTCGCTCTGCGCCTTCAGCGTTTCAAACGCGAGGTTCGCTTTTTCCCATTGGCCTCCTTTGCCATAAGCGCTTATTAAGGAAGTGTACACCAGCACGCTTGGGTCGTGGTTCGGAAACGCAGTGCGCATTTCAGAAAACGTGCGTTCCGCTAACCTCCACTCGTGTGCCCTTGCTAGCGCCGCGACCACCTCGTGGTACGTCCGGGCGTCGGGGGTAACCCCCGGGGTTACCGTATCGTCACGCATCTCGAGCAGCAACCTTCGCGCCTCGACGTGCGCGGGGGGGCGTGATCGCTTGCACGCTCGCAACGCCGCGTTGTAGAAAGCCAGGGGTAAAGACCCGGTGCTCGTCGCCGCGTGCTCCTTTGAGTTTCCAGAGGTAGTCGCGTCTCTCAAGCGTCGTAACGCACACAACGCCCCATCCGCGTCGCCCCGGTCCGCGGCGCGTTGAAGCACCCGCGTCGGCCCCGCGAGGTCGCTTCGCTCGGCCCACTCCGCGGGGACGAAATCAAACAAATGGTCATCGCCGTTTCGGCGTCGGTGTCTGTCGTCTCGTACGTTCCTTCCGTCGTCCCGCCCTCCCCGGGTGAACGCCCGCTGCGGCCGCGTGTCCACCGCCGCAGCAGCGGCGCCGTACGCGGAGGCCGTATCGTACGACCGGGTAGCAGCGCCGCCCCCGCGAGTGCCTTGCGCGAATCCGCTGCTCTTGCGTCCCTTCTTTTTGCGCGTCGTGCGTCGCGCGCCGTACCCGCCGGCGCCCGATTGCGACGCCCCGACGTCGTCGAATCCTTCGTCGAAGCCGTCGCCCTCTGCGAAGGAAGCGAACGCTTCGTCGGTAGACGCGTACACTTCCCCGCGTGGGCCCTCGACTAGCGAGTCCCCGGATGACTCACGCCGGATGGCGTGTGGTGGGACGGCGGCGCGCTGGCGAAGCACAGTAGGGTTCGGGCGAGGAGCCGCACCCACGGAAGACGCGAGACGCGCGCGTCGTGCAGCGTCACGCGACAAGGCGTTGACGGCCGACACGGCCGCCGCGGAGGTCGTCACCGCGCTCGCACTCGCCATCTTGTCTCACTGGCGCCGACCGATTTCAGAATCACCCTAAAAGTAAACCTCTCCTACGTCGACAGACGCAATGTGACGCCCGAGGGGAAGCGCGCCTATCCACCCGCGCGCGATGCGACGTCGCTCTATGACTGCGTTCACGCAGAGTCACAACGATCCACAGTCGCTCGTCACGTCGCCGTGCCGAGGGCTATGGGTGACGCGTCCGCTAGCCGCCGCAGAGAGAGCCTTTCGGAAAAAGGGCCTTTGTGGCTCAAACGCAAGGATCTCAACTTATCCATTCACAACTGCTTGATAGACTATTTCTGAAACCAGGATGGCTGAGTGAAAGCGAAAAGGTACCGGCAAATGACGTTTCAGTTTGTCCGAAGCTCCTATCAACTCTTCCTTTCAACAAGTTTTTTTGGATTTTGGTTATGAGTCACCAATCGTGGTTTCCTCTACGAGCGCGTCCTCGCCAACCTGCTCAGTGCGACCCGCGCATGTCGCGCGGCAAACTCGCGGTGGTAGGGCTTGTCAGTGGAGTTTGCTGTGCCGTCGGTGCGACTGCGTATCCCGTGTTAGTTGCGCCGCCACTTCGGAAGGATGTCCGGACCGGTGATGGCGACTCATCAAACAACAAGGCTGGTTTCTCCCGGCCGTCCATGTGGAAAAGCGCGGGGAACGCGGTCAAGGCGAACGACCGGGAACGGTAGACAGTCATTTGAAGCCCCTGTAAACGCAAAGGTTGATTCGTCGTCCATCGTCGATGACGCAGAGCATAATCGTTCAATCGAAAAGGTTACCTCAAACAGCGATACACTCGATTCCACAAGAAAACCAAAAAACACGATCGACCCGTCTCGCCGTGAAACCCTGGTCTCTTGTGGGGGACTTGTGAGTTTCGTGGTGTTCGCGGCAACCCCGCAACCGAGCTATGCACGCCAAACCGCGGTGGTACGATCAGACCCCGTCTCTCTGGGCGAAAAAGCCAACGCCAAGCAATCCGTGGTGTTAAAACTCCAGCTCCCAAACGAGTACCACCTCACGAAGGGCGCGAAGAGTAAAATTTCAGTTACCTTAGATGATGCCGCGATCAATCGGGGAATCGTAGTGGACACGTCCGAAGCAGACCTACAAGACGACACCGACATAAAGCTGCGGTTCTCGTTCGCCACAGGCACGCAATCGTTGGCGAACGTACCAACCGATAATTCAGAAGCGGGCGAGGCGAAGATCGAGTGCGCGGTTTATTTTTGCCGGGAAAATGACGTGTGTCTGTTGCAGCGCGTGCGCTTCGAAGTGCCGTTCGGGTTAGTTGGTGTGAATGACTCAGGATTAACTCAAGCAATTTCAGAGACCACTCAACTCAGGTTCGACATCCCCGCGAACGAACCGCCGCCGCCGGTAAACGCAGCCGCGATACCGACGTTTGACTGATAGGAGGTTACAGGAGGATTGTAGAAGTGTTGTCAAGAAGAATAAAAAATGTTTCAAAATGTTTCTTGTCTTTTGCATTCACAAATCTATGGTCTGGTCTTGACTCCCTCTAGCTCGTCTTCTGTTTCCGAGTACAGATTCTTTAACTGTGCCAAAGTGTCTTCGTCCGCGTCCCACATCCCCCTACCCGCCGCTTCCAGCATTCGCCGCAACACGTTCCGGAACGCCTGCGGGTTTGCTTTTCTCAACTTCTCTCTCATCGCCTCGTCCTCGACATAACGCTCGTAAGACCCGTCGTACACCCAGTTCTCCGTGAACCCTGACGTCGCGCCCCACCCGACGAGGGCGGTCATGCGTTGCGAGATCTCGAACGCACCGCCCGAGCCTTGATCAGCCATGGCGTTCGCCCACTTCGGGTTCAAAAGCTTGCTCCGGTATTCCAACCTCAACGTTTCGTCCAAATCCCGCGGCGTCTCGTCGCCAAATGTCTCGACGATGGAACACTTTACTTTTTTAAACTCTTTGGCTGGCTGTCCTGATGTCTTAGCTTCTTGTTCTGCGGCTTCTTCTTTGGCAGCATTTGCAGCAGCAACCAGCGCCCCCGTGTTCGCGTAGTACTCCTGGATGTCAGTCAAGCCGTACTCCACGGAATCCACTTCCTGGACCACGCGTTCCGTTGTGCGCAGAAGGGCTTGGAGGATTTCTGGCCTTGCCGCTCCTCGCTCGCCGCCTTTGCCGTAGGAATACGCGTTCCGACTCGCCCACGTATCACCCAACTCCCGGCCGTCCTCCCACTCCGAGGTCCCGACGCGCTCGTTGACCATTGACCCGTAATCACCAGGTGGGTTCGAGAACAAACGCGCGCTTGTGTTTTCCAAGCCGTCCGCGCGCATTTCAATTGAATGCTTCTTGACGAAGTTCCGGGTTTCAGATTCTCCCTCTACGTCCGCCGCTCGGACAAACAAATCATCGAGCAGCCCGACGACGTTGGCGAAGGAGTCGCGGAATATGCCGCTCATGTTGCACAGCACGTCTATGCGAGGGCGTCCTGCAGGTGTTAGCTCATCTAACGGTATGAGTTCATACCGGGCTACTCTTCCAGTTCCTTCCTTCACAGCCCGCGCGCCTATCAGCTCCAAAACGATCCCAACTGATTCACCCTTGGTTTTGATCGCGTCCAAACCCCAGAGGTTGACAGAGACGGTTTCGGGGTATTGCCCAGAGTTGTCCTCCATGTGCTGCTTCATAATGGCTTGCGCGATTCGCTTGCCCCTGTCCGCCGCCGCGGGTGACGGCATGCGGTACGGGTCCAACGCGTGGATGTTCCGCCCGGTGGGTAACACCCCGGGGCCGTCGCGCAACAAGTCGCCGCCAACCGCGGGGGCGAGGTACTCGCCGTTCAAAGCGCGAAGAGCGCCGGTTAATTCTTCAGTGTTGCGTCGGAGTAGAGTTCGAATATCAACCGCTTCGGAGAGTTTCGTGGATGCTTCTGATAATACAGCTGTTCCATCAGCTCCATCAGCTTCTGTACCTCCATACTGCTTCTCCAGCTCCGCACGTACAGCTTCCACGTCGTCCGACACACGCATCGCCGCGACTTTCTCAATCGCGTCGCCCGGTAAGTCGTCGCCAAAGTACGCCTCAAGGTACTGCGCCGCTTGTGCGTCGGTGGGCGCCCCCCCTAAGACGTGAAGCCCCTCGGAGAACAAACGGTTCTCAAGAACTCCGAGGTATTGGAACAATTCCGAGGCGTATTGCTCAAATAACTCGGGGGTGATGTCGATTTTGGAGGAGTCTCCTTCCTCCTCGTCTTCCCCCGCCATCGTCTCGCTCGTCACGCGCGTCGCCACGCCATGCACCGTAAACGGCACATCCTGATCCAGACCAGCTGACGCAACAAGGTCGAAAATAGGACCGCGAAGAGCGAGGAAATTCTCAGAAGGCGCTTCCCTGTACTCAGAAAGCAGTTCCCTCAAATCCGCGGTTTGTTTGTACAACCCCGCTCGGCCGTACGGCGGGACGTTGTGCGAAACGATCACGCCATAGCCCCTTCTTTTCGCGATTATACTTTCGGACGGGTTGTTCGCGGCGTACACGTACACGTTCGGGAGAGAGCCTAAGAGCTGTTCGCTCCAAGACAAGCACGTATTGCCAAGCGGTGATCCAGGTAGCCACTCTACGGTGCCGTGCATCCCGAAGTGCAAAATAGAATCCGCTTCGTATTCATTTTGAAGCCACTTGTAGTAGGCGGCGTACTGCGGGTGCGGGGTTAAATCTCGTTCGAAAAGTAAACGCATAGGGTCGCCTTCTACGCCTAGCGCAGGTTGTATGCCGATGAACACGTTGCCTATTTGTAAACCAGCGACGTAGCTTCCCTTGTCCTTGCCCTGGACCGTCGCTAGGCCGTTGTACGATTCCAACTTTCCCCACGCGTTTTCCATTCGGTTGACTAAAACGCCAGGGCAGGGGAGGAACGGGGTGGGGCCAAACTCGGTGGGGCCCCAGGTTTCAGGGAAAGTGAGCCACTCCTTGAGTTGCTTGGCCGGGACGTTGGCGCCGGACACGGAGACGCCATTTAGTGGATTCAATGATGCAGTTGAGGAATCCTCTGAGAAATCCTTTCCATCCTCCTTCTCTCGTCGCAAATCCTCCACCGCTCTCTTCGCGGCGTCGATCCCACCCGCGACGACGCGCCCGTCGTCCAGCGCGCGCAACGCATCAACCAGCGCCTCCCCTTGCGGCACGTTTTCGGCATCCTGCAACCCTAAATCGTACCCCTCCTCTCGCAACGTCTCTAACAACCTTTCAAGCGATTTCGGTACGTTCAAAAGCGCCGCCGTGCCAGTCGCGCCGACCCCGGGCGGGAACCCGTATAGCATCACCGCCAGTTTTCGGTGTTTCTTTTCCTTGTTTCGCAAGTTATGCCACTTTTTCAAGCGTTCGCTTAAAGCGTAAACCCGTTCCCGTGTGAGGTAGATGTCATCGTTCACTAAGCCGCCTAATGGGACCGTGTCGATCGCACCGTCTAGTTCAGGCAACGCGTACAATATAGTGCTCTGTAACCCCCCGATTCCTGATTCAGTCCACGATTTGATATCTTGAATCAGTAACGGCGCGGCGACGACATACGGGACGTTCTTCGCGGTTAAAATCGCCTGCGCCACCTCTGCTTGCCTCCCCGCTTCCATGGACCCCGCGGGGCCGCCCACTAACGGGAAGCCCACGGTGCTGACCACAGCATCGACGAGAAACGTGTCTGATGAAAGGGAATCGATTTCAATGTTCCCCAAAGAGCGCTGTTCTTGTTCATGACTTGTCGTCAAAAGATCTCTCACAATCGTGTGCGCCTCGACGCCGTTGATGAAAATGGGCACGGGCTTGACGCCACTCTCCTCCATGGCCCGGACCAAGTCCGCTAAGTACGGCTGCTGCGTGATGACGTGCTTGCGATACAGAAGCACCGCGACGGTTGGGGCGGTGTTGGGTAGCTTCCTGGTCTCTTCGGACTGCTCGTACTCCGCGTACCACTTTTTGAACTCGGAAACAGTAGTGGGCCAATCATCGCCGCGCTCCTCAATCGCCGGGTGGTAGAACCCGAGCGGCGGGGTTTCCGTCGGGGGTTTGAGTTTGGGAGTGGTGGACTGTGCGTTGTGAATACCACCACCGGTCAATGTGTTCACGACCTGTTTGATTTTGGAAGAAATAGACTGGTCGGAGTCCTGCTGATCAGAACTCACATCAACTTCCGTAATCCCGGGCAAGTACTCCTTCGCTACGAAGTAAAACGCCTCCTGCACGTTCGCCAATCCGCCTTGGTTCCAGTACCCGTACACAGTAAGCCAGTTCCTCAAATCCTTGGCTTTCCGACCAGGCACAAACTTCAAAAGTTGCGGCCCGATTTTCAAAAAAGACAAATACCCTACCAGCTTATCCTCCTCCTTTCCGGAGCCGAACTTTTTAAGAATCGCCTTCACCGCCGGCGGCGGTCCCGCTTTTTCGCCGTTCGGGCTGGGTTTCATTTCGAACGATCCCACGGAAGTTTCGCTCATTAATTCCAACGCGCTCTCGAACACGAACTTGGTAGGTACCTTAGCGATCGCCTCACGCAGCCACTCGACTTGATCGAAATCGAACAGCAACGACCCGAAGAACACTTCGCAATCGGTCAACGCGTCGAGAACTTCGTCCCTGTTGCTCTCTAAATCGCGGTCGGAAAAGACGTACAAATCCAAGTCGGGTAACCTTCGTTTAAGGTTCTTCGCGGCTTTGCGGTACAGCTTGACGTTGAAGGACTCAAAGCCGCTGATTAACACGATGGAGCGAGACTTTTGGTTCTTGGCAAAGTCACCTGGTGTGCCGACAACGCCACCAGATGCCTCTGCTTTCGCCGCCGCTACCCTTGCCGCTTTCCTCGCAGCCTCCGCGGCGGCCACGGCGCCTCCGCCGCGCCGCGCGACGTTCAGCTCGGCTTCCACGGCTGCTCTTTGCGTCACAATGCGATCGCGTTGCAACTTAGCCCTGTGCGCGTTCCTCTGGAAATCAAGCCACTTTCTCTGGTCGCCTTTCGCCGCAGCGTCCAGAAGTGCCGCCGCGACTTGCTTGTTCTCTGCGTTGAGCGTGCGGAAACTTTGCTCGTCGATTTCGGGAAACTGCATCGAAGTCGTGGGCATCTCTTCCGTGTCGTCGCCATCCGTATTCGTTCCGGACACTTCAACGACCAGCTCTGCGAATGTGTCTCTGTACGTGGCGTTCAAATCGTCCGTCAGCGCTTGTTCCCGCTCCCGCAAACGCCCCGCTTCATCTTCCAGGGCGGACACGATCTCCGCGGGAGACTCCACTTCCGCGACGTCGATGCCTTCCTGTTCCAGCTGTTCCCGTAAGAACTGCTCGGCTTTGCTCTCCGTCTCAACAGGGTCGTTCACCGCACGAGGAGTTAAGGCGGTGGCTCGGCGAGCGGAAGGGGCGAACTTAGACACGGAACGCGCGTGCCGAAGCGGGCGGACCTCGCGTCGGTGTTGTTTTGAGGTTGCCGAATCTGAAGAAGCGACGCCCGAAGGCGTCGCGACAGGATGCGCGGTACGCGCGCACGCAGTCATCGCGCGCATGTCTCCCACAAACACTCCAGGAACCCCACGCACCGCGGTGTCGAAGTCGCGCTGGTCACGACACGACCGTGCGGCTCACTGTTCAGCGTCGTAGCTCTTCCATGTTTTTCTTTGGACTGGCCAAAACTGACCTCGACAAGGGAAAGTGCCACGTCGGCAGAGAGTTTGTGGTTCATCGCTTCACACCGACTCGCGCGTTCACACGCACGCGACGACGCGATGACTTTTGCCCTCTCCGCCTCCGCTAACGTCCTCGCAGCGCGCCGCGTCAAGGTGCGTTTTCTATTCACGGATTTCAAGCGCCTGTCCCACCCCCACCGTCATCCCATGGACGGGATACCAGGATAAGCGGCACCTTAAACTTCCAGCTGACCATCGCCCCATCACTTATCGCCCCACCTAATCACAGGCGTGCGTGGTGCGCGGAACCTCCCGCCGCGCTGTGCGTGTTGTCACGTGCGCTTCGGATGAGGACAAAGCCTCTGACAGTTCCTCGTACCGCGCCGCGGAAGGCACCGAAGCAGGCTTGCTTGGAAAGATCGTGAGTAACCTTCCCGACGGCAGAAAAGAAAGCGCGCCCGAGTCGTACGGCGCTCGTCCTGCGTCGAAGACTTTAGCGGAGGGCCGGTACAGGCGGCCGCCCCCTGAACGGGTGGGGGGCGTGACCGAGGACTCCGTGCGTGGAAACGACTTCGAAGTTGTGGAAGGGCCTTCGTTCGGGATTGGCACTGCCGTCGGCATCTTAGTCGCCCTCGCCACCCTGGGCGGCGTGTTTCTCACCGTCAACAAAATCTCCGAGGGGCCCGTGAAAAAGGAAACGACGCGGATGCCGGAAAGGGACACCGCGATGCAAAGCTTACCCAGAACGGCGGTGGAAACTGTCACCGCGCCGGCGGTGGAGGCGGAGTAAGCGACAGCGAGGAGGGAGAACAGAAATGAGTGAAATATTATTGCCAAAATTGCCAACATTTTTTCATCGGAACTCGACCGACGCCTTCGCATCGACCCGTTTGCACCGTGCCCTTTCGTTCGAGCCTGTCCATTCTGGCACTTCTGATTCTTGAGTTATAACCAATGCGATCGTCGATGCGGGGACACGTGGAAGGCACTGAAAAAATCTCGTCGGGAATTTTGGCGCGTAACAGCTTTCTGAGGACACTTTTGCGGCCACGGTGTCCATTCGCCCGCGCGCCGCACGACCGCACCTGCCGTCCCGCGCGCCCCCCACGCACCCATACCCATGTTCGCCCCTGCCATTTCCAAAGCCGCCGGCGCACTCGCCGGCGCACACACCGCCCGTCCAACGCGGTCGGTCAAGGACAACTCCACAGGATGTGGAGTCGCACACGGGTCTGTACAATGCGCGGCGCGTAGTCTCCCCGTGCGCTTCGCGTCTCCGACCTCCGCGCGCCTTCCAGTCACGCCGCTGCGCGTGGGCTACACCTCGCGCCACGGACGACGCGACCTAACCGTCCGCGCGGAAGGCGGGGGACAGTACGGAGAGGTGCGTACCCAAGTCTAAGGTTCATTCAAAAAGCAAAACGCCCAAGGGAAAAGCGACGAAGCGTCGGTATAACACCAGTTTCTGTTTTTGAAATTTTTGGAGATGGATGATGTCAGCGTTGTTGGACTCTTTCTCTATTCTCTTTTTCGTAGCGTATCACATACAGTGCATTGTGCAGCTGTATATACAGCTGTACACACTTCATGCCTTCAAAACCCTAACCACACTGAATACCCCTACAAACCCCCAGCGTTTCGCGGACGTGGATCGCGTTTTGGTGAGTTACTTTACGTTTCGCGCGCTGAAGGAAACTTTAACTCAAATCCAAGAAACCGACGTGAGCCCGAACAAGACGGAGTACAAGTGGCTGTACGAGTTTGCTAGTGCGAACAACCCGAACGATTCACAGGCGTTCATCAAAGCCTTGTTCGCACAACGGCCAGACTATGGGCAGAGGATTTTGGCCCAGCGCCAATCGCTTTTCGAACAATGGGAGAAATCATTCATGCCCGCTTCTGTTGGCAAAATAGTCGAGGACCAAAACCTGGAACACTTGCGGGACCAGCTGTTCGCCACGGTCAACCTATCCGAAGAGTGCCTGTTCACCGGGGACGAACTGGAGTGCATTCCGGAGAAGGAGAAGGAGAACGAGAAGGTTGAAGCAGTCAGATCGAAAAACAACGTAGTACCTGTACAGGACCAGCTGTTGACGGAAGCGGCGGAGCTTCCGGATTACGGCGAACCCGAAATCGCGTGAGGATTTTTACAATTGAGAATGAGTCTATTCGCCTGACTCGTGTCTGGTCCCACAGTGCTCGCACAGTGCTCCTACGGACCGTTGTACCATAGAAAAAAATAGAGACAACTGTAGTCGAAGCGGTGTCAAGAAGAGTTTTTTGATCTAACGTGGTGCTTTTATTTCAAGCTGTTTTTTGGAATAGTCTTTCACTTCACTTCACTCCTCCCCTTTTACTGCGGCGGCCGCGGCATGGCCATACCCATCGGTACCGGCATCGCGCCCATCCCCATCATCGCCGCCGCCATCGCCGCTGCGGCCGCGGCTTGCGCATGCGCCGCGTCTTGAGGCGACATGCCAGGCGGCATCGGCATCTGCATCAGAGCGGGGTGCATCGCAGGCGCCGCTGCTTGTGCCACTGCCGCTGCCGCCGCGTTCCCTGCCTTTGCGTCTTTGGTCGCCTTGCTTCGCTTGGGCGCCGCCGGGGTTTTCGCGAGCACCGCGGATTGCTCCGGGGTGAGCCAGATGTGCTGCTTCTTGAGGCAGTGCGCCAGGCCTTTCTTGCGCCGAATGCACAGCTGGCACCGCTCAGGGACTTCAAGCCCGGCGCCAAGAAGCACGGAGCCGACGGATTCGGAAACGACGAACTTGCCGTTTCCGCCTCGGCGCGCGGCGACGCGCGGGGCGCCGTCATTTCGAAACTCGCCCGGCCCCTTACCCGCGTTTTGAGTAACACCCTCGCCGCTCCTTTTCGCCCCGTTCACGACGTGCCCCCGTGCGGCGCAGTACGAAATGCCCTTGTGCGACCGCGCGCACGCCTCGCACCGCTGCGCGCCCGCCAGGTCATCCGCGCCGCCCGAGTCCTTGCGCTTCTTTCCTGACGCGTTCTGACTCAAAGGATCTTGAGCTTTTGCACCTGTAGCATCCTCCTTGGGGGGGCTCTTACGCTTCTTCCCGGAGGCAGGGGGTTGAGTGAAATAGGGGACAGATCCAGGTCCAGGCCCATCTAGCACGAACCGCCTCCCATTGGGATGCGGGTCCGTAGACGGGTCCACGGTTTGCACGGACTCGCACCACAACCGCAAATCGCACGAAACCTCGCCGTCGTCGAATTCCACGTCGTGCGTGAATTGTTCCATGTTGAACCTCGAAACGCGGCCGCGGTAGAAACGGTCATCTTCGTCCCACAGGACTCGGACCCGCGTGCCGACCGCGCCTTCGCGGCGAAGGGAGATCAGCGCGCCGCAATGGCCTGTTCGCGCGACTCGCACGGCCGATACTTGGGGGCACTTCATGTGCCGCGGGACGTTGGGGAAGTCGCTCGCGTTGGCAGATTTATTTCCCTTTTTGGAAAGTAAACCCAGGGCTTGTTCGCGTACAGCGGCGGGCGTTCGCGCTTCGCACACCCTGCACGCGCCGCACGGTTCCGGTTCTGCGCCTGAGATCAAAGACCCACTGTAACCCTCCGGCCCGAAATCCTCCACGCCGAACAAACCTGGTGAGGAGTCGGGTGAGCCGGAGCGGTCGTTGCGCGTCGTCACATTGGGCGTGCGCTCTTCGCAGTTTCCGCCGCGCTCCTTACCCTCGGGAGTAGCCACTGCTTGCGGCTTGGGCTCGGGTTTGGGTTCTTCAACTTTCTTCTCCGGCTCTTTCGCCGCTTCCCGTGCTTTCCTCGCGACTTCCCTGCGCTTGCGCTTCTTGCACGCCTCTTGGGCTCGTAACCGCCTCCACGTCCGTCCCCACACCCGCGCCTCAGCGCACGCGCGGTCAAACGTCGCACTGTGTCGCTTTACGTTTTGCGCCACTCTTTTCTCAAACGCCTCGCCTCGGAATTCAAAGTCGTGGAACGTGTTCACAGGGAGCCACATGTAGGTTCGGTCGCCGAAGAACACCACTAGTTTGTGTGACTCGGGGGTTGCGTTTTTGGGCTGTTTCACTTTTAGCGCAGCGTCGGGGATGACGGAAGAGTCCTTCACCCGGTCCAGCGAAATCCCGGGCCACAGGACTTGAGAATCCCCCTTCCCGAGTTTCCAAGGCGCCCAGACGGGGGTGCCTTGCAGGAACGGGTCGTCGTGGTTACCCTCGTCCTCGGAACCGGATAACTCGCCGAGAAGCTCTTCAGGAGTCAAAGGTTCTTCCTCTGAGGGCTTCTCGTCGGTGACAACCTTATCAGTTTCCCCAACAGAACCTTCCTCCTTCTGTTCGTTTGACCCGTCGCTCGATTTTACAATTTTTTCTTCCCCCTCCTTCGCGGCAACTGCGATGCTCGGCTCAGCAGACGCGAGATCCGCCAAGTCCTCCAGGGGAATCAGCTCAGTGGCATGCGGCTTGTCCCCAGCCCAGTGCGCTGTGTCCCCCGCGCTCGCTTCGCCGTACGGGTCAAGTGCGTCCATCACAAACCCGGGGATGTCGGTGTGCGCGATTTGCAGTTGCATGACGTATTGCGCCGCCGCGTCTGCGCTCGGCGTGGTGCCGTGCGTCTTGAGGAAGCTCCCCAACGGGACGAACGTGTCGTGCACGGGGGTGTTGCCGCAATCGCGCAGCGCGTGCCGGCCGACCCAGCTCGGCGATTTCGTGTTTTTCGTCAAAGAAACGCCCCCGGGGTTGACGTTCCACCCCGCTTCTGCCCACGCCCGCCCTTCGGGTTCGTCCAGCCCCCCCACGACTTCTTTTGTAAAGGGAATCCCCAGGCCGTGTCGGTTGAACTTCCGGCCGTACGGGTCGAACAAACGCTCGCCAATCCACTTCGCTTGCGGCACCGCGGTGGCGGACGCCATGAGCATAATGCGAACAATGTCAAACGCTTCTTGCGCCGTGATGGGTAGGGACTCGTCGTCGCTGCTCTCGCCATTTTGGTCAGCCTGTTTGCTCATAGAAACCCTTTTTGGGTGCTCCGCTTCGCTGTGCTCCGAGCCTTCCCGCGCCACAGATTCGTTCGCGGAACGCTCACGTCGCGCGCGGTCACCTTCAATCTCCGTCGGGGTGCGGATCCCGCCGTTCGTCGTATCGGTTTTGCATTCGCCGGATTCAATTTTGTGTTCCTTCGCGTCGCACTCAATCGCGACAGCTTCCTCATTCTTCTCAGCAGCTTCTGACACGGGCGTGCTTTCCGACGGGGACCCCGCTCTTCCCTCCGCATCGTTGTCGTTCTCAGGTGTGTGCGCTCGTGACGCGCGCGCGCACGGCTCGGTCCACTCTTCCGGGAACCCCATCAAGCGCTCGACATCCCGCGCGGAAAGCATCCCGGCGGCGGCGCGGCCGTTTTTGCAAAGCTCTTCCCGGACCACGCACAACCGTCGGGCGTTTCTTGGCGTCAAAGACTCGAGTTCGTGCAACACAGGCGGGCGTCGCTTTTCCGTGAAGTCCACGCATGCGGCGACGGAAGCGGGCTCGGCGCTCCCCAGGTCGTTGTGGAAGCACTCGTAGCACAGCGTTTGCGTCCGCGCCTCGGCGTCGTCGCCGTTCAAAAGAAGATGCTCGCTCGCGCACTCGCCCGTGCACCGCGAGGTTTGCGAAAGAAGCACGTCACGCGGGTCGCCGTGAAGGCTCGCCACGATAAACACGCGCCGCCGGTGCAAGGGTACGCCGAAACCTGTTTATGGAAGTCAAAAGGGAGTACGAGGGTTAGAAGTAACCTCGCGGGGGTTTTCAAATCACAGTGGAAATTTTGACTCAAAAAATAGACCGTCGAATTGGAATTTGGAAGTTTCCAGAACGCGATCTGCGCGACAGATTTGGGGATCGTCGGAGAACACACTCTGTTTTCGAAAAGTGCAAGCGAGGTGACGGGAGTGGCGCGGGGGCGTGTTGTCGTGTGTTCGTCTTGTGGACATCCTCGTGGTAAGGACACATTTTACGCGTAGACACGTAACAATGCGTGGGAGATATCCCGCTACTTACCTGGAAGGTTCACCACTCGGTACGCCCAGCGGTAGTTCAAAGTTTCCAGCTCCTTGACCAAGTTTGCGATCGGAGGAGGACGAGCTGCAGATAAGAGGATGGGTGATGGGGTGTTCGGGGGTGGGGTTAGGGACCGCCGCGTATCGAGCGTAAAGCGGTGACGGGTTTGGGAAAAAACTCGCTGACAGAAAGATCGCCCGACTCGGATTCCGCGTTCCGTGAAAGTCGAGGCGACGCGAAGAACTGAAAGACGAGCGGACGGTGGTGAAAAAGAAGCCGAAAGGACGTACCTGGAACCGCGGCGGTCGCCCATCGCAGCAGGGACACGGGGAGCTCTAGCACGACCCACGACACTGGTTTCGTTGCTAACAGGCGGAAGAAGTGCTTGTGTTCCTCCGCAGCTGCGGCCCTCGACGCGGGTAACCAAGGCTGCTCCACCACCGCCCTGGCCTTGGCGTCGTCGTCCGCCTCTTCAGGCCAAGGCAAGGTCGCCGCGACGACTTCAGTTTCGGCGGGAAGATGTGTTAGGGCGTGGAGATTTCGGTCCAGGCGCGCGTTGGGAAACTGCGTGCGCAGCACGGATGCGCAGCGGTCATCGCCCTCTACTTGCAGGATGATCTCGTGCCCGGCTTGCTCCAGTCTGCGAGGTGGGAAGGGGGGGAAAGCGGCGGCGGTTAGCGGCGGTGTCGAGCGATCGAAGAGCGTCTCTGCGTTGCCGCAAAGAAGTTGTTTCCATCATCTTTAGCAAGCGTCAAGTCAAACGCGGGTGGCAATGAGGCGGACGTACCCTAAATCAAGCCCGCCGAGGCCGGTGAACACGGACGCAACCTTCATAGCGGGTGCTTCGCAACCGTTCTACACGCCGCTCGGTCCGTTCTGGCACCGTCACGAACAGCACGGTCGGCTTGAACTGAAGGCGCGGCCACGTCGGTACGAACGAAGACACTTGCGACTCTTCACCGACGCTGTTCGACACGCGCTTGTCGTGGCGGACAGAGACCGCGTTCGCAGGCGCCTGTACGTTTAAACCCTCAAACGGGGTTCGCACACCACAGATCTGGCAATCCAAACGCGATGGTTCACTGCACGCGTGCGTCGTCAAGGAGCACGCGCGTTCGATGTGCCGCGTCCCGAGCGACCGACGCGGACTTTATGGAAAAAGATAAAACGCGACTCTTTGAAACAGGGCAGGGTGTTTGCTCATACACCACCGACCACCGCCGACTCCCTTTTAAAAATCCCAAAATCTATCAAGATTACAGTGACGAGGACCCTCTCATCTGTCAACGCGGAGCTCTGGGATTGGTGGAAACGGGGATTGGCGCCAAAACCAAACGAATCGATTGCCAAACTGGGTGCAACCGAGGAAATTTGGTGGTCTACTTCTCAAGAAAATGAACCCCCTCGTTTCGTGCCAGCCTGTCTGTTTTGGCACCAAATCCGACTTCGTGACGCATGGAAGCGGCAGTCACGTTTTGTTGGAAAAGGGTCGCGCGAGAACCAAGTGTCGATGAAAAGGAAGAGAAGCCACTGAGTTTTTATGAGACATCAAATGATGGATGTGTTTTGGCCGCACGACGTCCATAAATAAAACGCTTCTAAATTCATTAATACTCCACCTCTTCCCCCTTCGCCAGCTGCTTAAAGACCTCCCCTCTGTGTTCGAAGTTCCGGAACTCGTCGAACGAGGCGCAGGCTGGAGAGAGCACCACGGCGTTTCCATCGGTGACGACGCCTTTCGCAACCTCCACAGCTTCGCGCATCGTGTCCACGACCGCCAACGGCACCCCCGCCCCCGCTTCAACCAGTTCTTCGGCGATTAAACCCCCGGATTGACCGAAGCACACGTATCCTTTGTGTTGTTTCAAACAATCGGTGAGTTTTCCGAAACCCAGACCGTGAAAACCACCCATGCCCGTCTTGGCGACGCCACCGAGAAGCACTATTGCGGATTTGTCGTACCCGCTTAAGCCGGCGATTGCCGATTCGACGTTCGTGGCTTTGCTGTCGTCGATCCACTCTACGTCATTCGAAACGCTCATATAAACCCTTTGCATCCTGTGCGGCGGAGGCTCCAGGTGCGCGACGCCTTTGGTCAATTCATCCATTGAAAACTTGGAAGGGTCCAACGAGTGCACTAAAATCGCGGCGACGGCGGCGTTGCGAAGGTTGTGCTGGCCAACTGCACTTAACGAAGTTAAGTTCAACTTTTCTTGTTTCGAAACTTTCTCAAGATCAAGCTGTATCGTCGCTTCTTTCGTAGCCGTGTCCACGACGACACCGGGAAGGGTACCGACACCGTGAGTAACGCCGCCGATGGTTGACGAAAGTTGAGAAGAATCAGAAATTTCTTCAATCACCTTTCTTCGCGCAACCTCCAACATCTCAAACGTTTCCGTATCCGTCCCTTCTTGACTGGGCATCAGCGCTAAACACCGCGATCCTCTCAACGTACCAAACACACTTGCTTTTATCGCAGTGTAATTGCGCATAGACCCGTGTCTTTCCAAGTGGTCCGGTGTCAGCGACGTGACGCACGCGGCGTCGAATTTTAAATTTTTCAACCCGGGGTGCTCCAGCTGGTACGACGAAAGCTCTACGACTAAATAGTCATATGGACGGGTTTTTTTATCATAGTCAGCCCTGACAAACTCCAGCGCGCACGTTGAAAGAGGCACACCGATGTTCCCGCCCACGAAGACCTTATTGTTACTATTAGCGCGTTCGATGAGCTGCCCGCTGAATTGACAAATCGTACTTTTGCCGTTCGTACCGGTGATTGCTACTTTTTTTATTTTACGATCGTCAGGGATGTGTTTCATGGCGAAGGCCAGTTCGGATATTATCTCTATTTTCTTTTTGGCATTGGTATCTTTCATGACCTTCTCAACCATTGGGTTCGTCAACGGCACGCCGGGCGATAAAACAACCACGTCCGCGTCTTCAACAAACGTGGCTTCCAAAGATTCGTCTCCGAGTTCCGTGCGAAGAATTTTGCCGGCGTGTTTTTGTTTCGCGGAGTTCGCAATCGATCGGTCATCTTCCAAACGAACGCAGTTTTTGTTCGCATCAACGCCTATTACCATGGCGCCGAGCTCCAAAGCTAGACATGCAGCCGCGCGCCCGGACTTGCTAGAGTATTTGAAGAAGAACAAAGAGACGTAGGGACATACGGTGTGAGTCGTGTTTGTGAATGAGACGCCAACGTTTAAAGTAAAAAGGACTTTGTCTGCTTTGTGCGTTTTGAATGTTGAGTTGAGATGATGTGTTCGATGCGCGTACGTACCCGAGGCCCACTACTACCACTGTTTTGTCCCTCAAATCCGAGTTCGTGTATTCCGGGTTATTTCCCGTAGCGTGTACTCGCCTGACACGCGTGCTCCTACACACCCCGCGGTGATTAGCGATTTGCGTTTGGTTGTTGTTTCGCTGTCGACTCGCCCCTCCTGACACGCGCGCCTTGTCTCTCATCGCTCCACACGGAGGCATCGTCCACGAATGCGTCGCGGTCTGCGCCATGGCCTCGGACACTACTCTCTTACCCTGCCACGCGCACGTCGCCGCGCGACGTGGACTGTTGCGGTGGTTCCTCCGCCTTGGACCCCGTGATGAGGTTCGCAGTGAAAACGAAAATTTGGATCCTTCGCGGGGTGCCGAGCGCAAAAACATCGATGGCGGCTCAAATCACGGTTGACGCGTGGCGAAGGCGTCACTCACGCGTGCACGCGTCGCCCCGTCGGTAGCTCCCTCGTCGTCGGGACCACCAGTGTGTGCGTTCGTTCACGATGGCCGGGCTGATGCAGTCCGCTGCGGCGTTCTGGAACCACCCCGCTGGTCCGAAGACGATTTTTTTCTGGGCCCCCACGATGAAGTGGGGAATAACCGCGGCGAACATCAAGGACTTCTCACGGCCGCCTGAGTTGCTGAGCACGCCGCAGCAAGCCGCTGTTGCCACTACCGGCTTAATCTGGATGAAGTACAGTTTAGACATCACCCCGAAGAACTACAACCTGATGTCCGTGAACTGCGTCATGGCCGCCACAGGGTTGTACCAGCTGTACCGCAAGATGAAACACGACTCGGAAGTCGCCGCGTTGGTGAAGACAAAGTGAGAGTTGAGTATATAGACATGAGCAGTGAGCATATAGACAGCTGACAAAAATATACGCAACAAAACGGGGGCATTACGTATGCATCTAGCTAGGGCCTACTAGAGGCCGCGGACGGGCGATTCATTCTTGTACACGAGAGGATGGATGATGTATGATCGAGATTGAAATCGAAAAATAGTTGATCGATTAAAAATCTAATCTACTTCGGCCCGTCTATCCTGCGAAAAACATTCAAAAACGTGTTCCCTTCGTTGCGTTCTACTTTTTGCCCTTCTTCCGTGCCGGTGAACAAAAGAGGCACGACTTTATCGGACTTACACTCCACTTCCGTTAATCGCTCGAACATGGGGTGCGCTGATATTTTTTCCGCCATCCACGTGCCTAACTCCTCCACGTCCGTGATCGTGTACATGATGCCCCCCACCGCTAATGTATACGCGTACTCACTCAGAAGCGACCTTTGAATGATCCTCCTCCGGTGGTTAGCCGTCTTGAAGTGCGGATCCGGAAACAGGAAAAACAGCTTGGTGAGTTGGCCTTTTTTGAAGAAGTTCGGGAGGTACTTCATCGAGTTGGTCCGGATGCAACTAGGATTTTGGAAATACAAGTCAGTCTTTTATTAGGGGCGATAAAGTACAGTAGTCTGGACACTGGGCAAACAGTCTGGGGGTGTACGTAACGCGTTCTTCGTATCGGGATGATGAGGAGTGCGCCGTTTCAGGAAAATCCAACACATAGGGATGGTGAGGATTCCTCCACGGATCACGTGAAAAACCGTCAGAACCAACGCTCACTACGCAGTACATGGCGAGCGCTGTTTTACGGGATTAAAAAACGTACCTTATGTTTTCGTACGCGCCCGGGTTTTCCTTTCGCAGCGCCACGCATCGCTCCTTTACGTACTGGGAAACTTTGTCTCTTATTTCCATCCCGACGGCCAGATCGTTGGGGAAGAGGGGGGATAGACGGACTAGTAAGCCGCCGAAACCGCACCCGACGTCCGCGAAGCGAACCAGGGGTGTGTTTGATTCACTCTCAACTCCTTTTCCTTTTCTCTCCTCTCTATGATTCGCAAAAAACTCGGGGTAGTGCGATTGCCAGTCGTAGGACTCGGGGCGAAGGGGGCTGTGGGTGTGGGGGGGTCAAGGAGGGGTCAGTTACGTTGCGAGTACGTGGTGTTGGTGTTAGAGGTGCAAATGATTCGAAACCTGTGTTCTCTGGATGCCGTTCGCGGTGCGTCTCATGCCCTCTCACACGAGCGGCGGCGGCGGTCCACGCGTCCATCACTTACACAGGGAACGTGCTGTCGCTCAGCGGGTTACAGTGCGCCCGTGCTCTGAAGAACTTCTTTCGAGGCAGCGAAGTGCCTTGGTTGTTCACCGGGACGATTTCCGTCCGCTCGCGCTTCACAGGGCCCACGCCGGTGGCGAGGTTCTCCATGGGCGTGGGGTGGGACGGAGGAAGTGATGAGAAAACAGGAGGCAGCGCATTTATTGTTTTCCGTCGACAAAGTCGTTCGTTGAAAGTAAATTCAGTTGGGTTCGAAAGGTAAAGGGACGTCCTAAGGGTCAAATCGATCGCTGTGCCGCGACTTTACCGGGTGGAACCGTTTGACGCCTTTTCGATCCGATGCAGTCCTCGTCAGAAAACCTGCACCGCGCGAAGAAATCTCTGACATATGAAAAATCACTGGGGTCGGACCGAGATGACGAGTTATCCTTGAGTTAACCGAGTTTTCAGCTTGGAGCCGAGCTTTCGTCCAGCTGGACAGTCGAGGATACGGAACAGAAACCGTCCCCTCCGCGCAAAGGTTTTGCCGCCGCGTTCGCAGTGCGCCCGTCATTATTGAGCTCGACCTTGCCGTGTACGCAAGTTCGAACTTCGCACGCATCGCAACACAACTCGGTCAGAACCTCCCACGTTCGCCACCCACACAAAACCATGTCTGCCGTCACCGCCAACGTGACCGCCCTCAGCGCGAAGGTTACCCTCTCGCGCAAATCCCGCGTGCAGCGCGTCAGCGCCAAGGCGCCCGCCCGCTCCGGCCGCGCCTCCCTCGTGTGCAAGGCTGAAGTGACCAACGGCAACGGTACGTTTGGATTCGCATCCCGGGTGATGCGGCACCCGCGCGGCTCGCATCGACCGCCACACCGCGTCTCCGCACCCCACTTCGGCCACATCGGTGTCCTGAATTACAGATGTGATCTTCCGTCGCGTCAGCATGTTTTCCCGCCCATGTACCTCCGTCTAGCTCAATCACTGACCGTCCCGACCCTTGTTTTCCATCAAACAGGCGCCGCCACCGTCGTCACGGACGCGACGTTCGAAGCCGAGGTCCTGAAGTCCGACATTCCCGTGCTCGTGGACTTTTGGGCGCCCTGGTGCGGCCCGTGCCGCATGATCGCTCCCCTCATCGACCAGCTCGCGGAGGAGTACGACGGGAAGCTCAAGGCGGTACGTATAGACTCGGTTTTCCTTTGCCGTGGACGCACGCCCTATGGGACACACACGTGCAGCCTTGAGCTCCTACGTAACCCTGACTGTTGCAGAACACAACGCGGGGAACCGCAACGGGGACGCGGCAACACGCGCCCCTCCCCAAATTTCACCACTGTAAAACCTGGGGACGGCTTATCTTGTCGAGGTTTTTTTGGATTTTTTTAAAGATTGTATGGAACTGTGCGCGCGTCCCTTTGCTGACCCCTCTTCATTCCTTTTTACCCATCAACAGGTCAAGCTGAACACGGACGAATCCCCTTCCGTGGCGACGGAGTATGGCATCCGCTCCATCCCCACCGTGATGATTTTCAAAGGCGGGCAAAAGCTCGACACCGTGATCGGCGCCGTGCCGAAATCCACGCTCACCGGGACGATTGAAAAGTACCTGTAAGGACTTTGAATTACTAACGGCTTAAGGTCGTCTTATAGAAGCATCGATTGGCGTGTGAACATGTTCAGAACGTGAACATTATGTGTTGAAGAGGCGAGGGTGAAGAGGGAGAGTTTGCGAGCGGAACGTGATGGCGGCGCGCGGGGGGGAATCTTATAAGGGAATCTTATATCGTGATTCATCCAGCACTCGTGTCAAACTTCCTAGCTAGCCCGGCTTTGTACGTATACTCAAAGGTCACTTTGATTGAAGTGATTTAAATAAATGAATGGGTTGAATTGAATGGTCTATGGTGCTATCGATAAGCGGTATCACCTGACTTAGTCTTATACGTCTACGCTCTCTCTCCCCCTCAAGCTTTCTTCTTGTCTTTGATTTTCTCGCCGTTGTAGGGCGCCATGCTGAACGGATCCCTAAAGCTCCCTCCTATTTTGTCCCAGAACACCAGGTACTGCCCATAGTTGTAGTTGAACCCGGTGTGGTGAATCGTGTGGTGCGCGGCGCCGTTTACGAACGGTAATCTCAACGTGGTGCGGTCGTGAATGTTGATGGTCCAGAGGCCGACGCCCGCTAACGCAATGAAGTACGTGACGTGGTGCATGGGGAACAGAAACACGAAGATGTGGTACGGACACCCTTGTAACCACCCGTCTAACGGGTGGAACGCGAACGCGCTGAACGGCGTGGTTTCCTTGTACTTGTGGTGCAGCTTGTGTATGGGGGCGTATAAAAGCCGGTGGTGAAGCACCCGGTGGATCCAGTACACGCACGTGTCGCTGAACGCCAGGAACAACAACGGGCTGCCTACCAGCAGGTAGAACCAGCCAGCTAAATTATCGTTCGCGGGCAAGTCCCAGTAGATTTTGGTGTACCCTTTCTCGACTAGCAGCTCAAACGGCGCGGTCATACCGGCCATGACGCAGATGGACCAGATCGAGAGTTTGATTTCGTTCCTCACTTGGTCCCTGCCTTCCCGAAAATTCCAATGCGCCATGTTGTTGCCCTCCTTGTCGCGCTTCGTGTACAGCAGGTAGTATAAAAGTGGACATATGGTGAAATAGAGGACATACGTAAACACTGTGAGGAACACCCAGAGGACGAGGAATTTGCGTCCCGTGCTGTACTCCTCGGGCTTGAACTCGTCCACGCCTAAAATAAACTTGTCAACCACGTGTTTGTTGATCCAGTTCGACGTGCCGTCGAACCCGAGGCCGAGGCCGATAACAGTAGGCACCTCCATCGTGGCAAAAGCGTTGCGTTGTGGTGCGTCCGAACTCGCAGATTGAGTACACGCGGGTGTGGTCGGGTCTACGCGTACGGATACGCGCGTGCGACGGTCGGCTTAAAAATGCAAAGTCGTTGTCGGCGCTTCTCGATTAGATCGAACACACGCGGTCGCGGTAGTGTACGTAGACTCTATAGGCTCTACGGAAACGCTCACACGACGGTCGGTGGAGATAGCCGACCGGGAACGAGTGCAGTCCACACCCAGACGCGCGGGTCGAAGTGGCTGAGGGGAGGAGGTGGAGAGGCCGCCATGACGTCATCAGTCATCTTGTAGATATTCTCAACGTTCGTGGCCAAAATTTGCTGGCCAAAAGTTTGACTCGGCACTGGGCGGTGCCACTTGTCGATGTCACCTCGCGCGTTCGCCTCGGCGAACGCCGAGTCGCGTCGCGAGCGCATCAAGTATTTGCTCTCCCTGCCTCCCGAGGAGCGCCACCAGACGTTTCTGGACGACTACGACTGGTTCTACGGCGGCGGCGATGGCGGGGCAGCGGCTAGGGCGAGTGTCATTCGAAAACCAATCACAGATGATTTGGCAACTGTAAAATCTACGCATCGATTCTTGCGAACTGACGAGGATGACGACGCGTTGAGCTCCTGGGAAGCGAAACTCGCCAGGCGGTACTACGACAAGCTGTTCAAAGAGTACTGCGTGTGCGATTTGTCGCGATGGCGGGAGAGGAAAATCGGGATGCGTTGGCGAATCGAGAAGGAAGTGAAAGATGGAAAAGGCCAGTTCTTCTGCGGCGACAAGAGATGCACGGAGACGAAGGACTTGGCTAGCTATGAAGTGCACTTCGGGTACGTCGAGGCTGGGGAGAGAAAGGAAGCGCTGGTGAAACTGAGGGTGTGTCCAGCGTGTGCAAAGAAACTGGTGGAGGGACGGAAAGGCGTTGACGAAAAGAACGCGGGTAAAGAGAAAAAGAAAAAACGGAGCCGGGACGACGATTGTGAATCGACTGAGCGCAAAACCAAAACGAAAACACAAAGGGGGAAGAAACGACCTCACGATGACCCCAAACAGTCTACGAACCGTACTCCGAATATTGACGACCCCGAACCCTATCAAGATGAAGAAACGCAACACAAACGGTGTTTCAGTGATATGTTTAATTGAATTTATACATTCTTTGAAAATCGAGGGTACTAAAAAAACCCACCTCCGAGCCCCCTTCGTCCGCGCATCCCTCCCATTCCCATTCCGGGCATGCCGTACCCTCCGTATCCACGTCGTCTCCGTCCCCCCCCCGTCAGCCCTAGCATGTTCGCCAGCATCATCAACGTGTACGGTGACGCACCTTGTTTGTACGCGAAGTACAGCACCGCGAGCGCGGCGACGGTGCCTACGCCGCCGAGCGTCGCGGAGGATATGTCGCGTGAATCGTCGTATCGTTCGTCCTCACCGTAGCTGCTGTAACTTCCCTTGTTCCTTCCCAGCCCACTGAAACGTGAGGTTCTGCTTTTCCCTAATCCAAACGGTAACTCGGGGCCGCCGAAAACGGATCGGCCGATGAAAAAGGCTAACAAACACACGAGCGCCTTTAGAAGCCACTGAATTTTTTCATCGAGCGTCTGGTACAAAGTAACCGCGTCTCGCCAATCCGTGGGCAGTCTTGCAGGCATGAGCGAGCCAACACGCGCGTGGAAGCTCACCAGCCCCTCCCAGAACCTGCCACTCCACGACCCTGACCCACTGGCATTATTGCTATTATTATATCCACTTTGTTTCGCCCTCAACTCGTTCAGCGCATCTTCAGCGTCTTTGCTTCCCAACTTGATTGCTGTTTTCAGCGCCCGCTCCGCTTCTTTCCCTCGACCGGGTTGCCTACTCAAGCAGTTTCCAAGCCTGCTCCACCCCTTCGGCCATTTCGGCGCTAACTTGGTGCACTGCGTGGCGTCCTCGGTAGCACCAGTTATGTCACCGAGCTGAAGTCGCGCGGCGCATCGGTTGCTTCGGTAGATGTGCGCATCTGGGTCTCCATCCACCGCAACCGCTATCGCCTCACCGAAGCATCGCGCGGCCAAAGTGTAGTCCCCGTCAGCGTACGCCGCTAACCCTCGGATTTTCGCCCTAGAGGCGGCGACGTGCCGCGCCTCGTCGAAGTCCTCCGCAGCCGGCATCGGGGCTGGGAGAGCGCAAGCAGATCTGAATTAATTTCGGGTCGCGAAGACCCTTGTCTTTTTGGCAAGCATATTTC
>TARA_B110000977_G_scaffold145099_1_pt1 | contig 28257 bp, 24 predicted proteins | sample TARA_B110000977 | Tara Oceans TARA_B110000977 (sample SAMEA4397798) | marine metagenome | biome: Polar Biome; feature: [SRF] surface water layer (ENVO:00010504); material: water (ENVO:00002006), including particulate matter (ENVO:01000060) such as... | depth 5 m | reverse complement strand
CAGAGCTCACCATTTTCTTAACACCCTCACAGAAGATGGCGCGCCCCCGGGAGGCACCGGTGGGTGTCGGGGAGGCTGCCTCCCTGCTCGTCCCCGGTTTCCAAAGAGAGACTTACGCCATCTCTCCCCCTGGCGTCGGGACGCGCGGGGACGGAGGTGATTATGGTGTCCACCCCCGGGACGGATCGCGGACGACTGGGGTTGTTTCAAGAGTGGCTTGGTGTTTCGCCCTCCTCGCGGTGGCCACCGCGTCGTTCATAGGGACGATGGGCACGGTCACTGCGTTGCACGGGTCGTGGAACACAGCACCTCGCCTCGACCTGCCTCTGTTAGGCGCGTTACAGTGCGACAACGCGTTTTCCGTCCCCCCCGAAGCCCCGAGCGACCGCTTTTCGTACCCATTCATGAAACTAGCAAGCCTCGCAGACCAAGTGTATTTGCTGTGCGTGGATTGCGATAATGTGGTGGCCCCAGCAGCTTGGCGTGGCAAAGTTAGATTGGTGAACGGCCGTGTAATCGACGAGTGCGTCAAGGATGGAGACCTTGATCATTGGCACAGGGCGTCGTTCTCGCACGCGGTGGCGGTGGCGCACGCGAGCGCAAATGGCCACGATGTGGTTGCGATTGTGGAGGACGACGCGCGATCCGATTTCACGGTCAACTTCAGCGACGACGAGTACGACCGATTGGAACGGTTGATACGTCCCAGTTCCGGAGGGGTGAGCGATGAGACCACAGCCGGTACAGACAACACAGATAGCAAATGGAGCTGGAACTTTCTTCGGTTCGGGTACCGGCCGTTCGCGATCGAGCAGGCTAATGAGAATAATCCAGAGTCAAAGGGTTCAAGTTTTTGCCCCGAGCAATGTTCATGTACCCGGACATCGCACAACACGTGTTTAGTCAGCCAATCGGGGTGTGATTTGCGGTCCAGTGAGGCGTATTTAGTCAACCGCGGTGTGTTCTCCGAATTCACGCACAGGCTACAGGGCGGTGTCGTGGATTACGACGTGTTGCAGAGCTTCGACAACATGATGGTCTTGACTCCGATGGTTTCGTACCAGGAGAAACTCGACATCTCGATGGACAGTCAAAGAGATCTACAGCGGACGTTCGGGCAGGTTTGCGCGCAAGGCGAGATGCCGGCTGGGGTGCCCACACTGAGGAGTAGGAGTCAGAGGGAGGGACTAGCCTTTGATCCTGAAAATCAGGGTAGGGGAGACTTTCCCTGGGACGTCAAGGTGCTGGCATTGCCGCACGAAATGGCGCAGAGTTGAGCGGGTCGATGGGTATACCTTTTAGTCACGTAGGACCCTTTTAGTTTCAGTAGCACCTACTTCAGTTACACAGATCCCTAGAACAAACACTAAAACATCCAATCTACACATTGCTGATCCAATCTACACATAGTCTCTTCTCCAAAGATACGAAGGGAACGCCGCACGAGCTATAGAGCCACGGCGCCCCCTCGCGAATGTCACGCCGCCGTGAGTCGTCATTCGCAATCAATCACCTATCACGCGAAAACCTCTCACATCACTTAGTGTCATCGCCGTACCTCTTGTGCAGGGTTTTCCTGTACTCCTCCTGGTTGTCCCAGAGCTGCGCAGCCTGAGCGTTCAGGGGGCTGGCATTATTCGGCTCGCCAAGAAGTGACTGAATTGAAAGCAGCACTGCGCGCACGTCGTAAACGCTACTCCACTTCTCTTTCAAAATGTCCAAACAGATGTTTCCAAACTGATCGACGTTCGGGTGGAAGCACGGGGTTTCAAACTTCACGGTGGGGGCTTTGAACGGGTAGTCGTTGGGGAACGCCAGGGAGAGCTTGTAAGTCAACCCGGAGTACACCTATTTTAGGGGGAGGGAGGGGATATAATTGATGTTGAATAAGGGTCAGTCGAAAGAACTACATGAGATTCATGAGAAGCCAAAAAACTCTCGTTTGCCAAAATTCCCAATTCGCTTTCGTTGGAGGTTCCGAAAGCGTCGGTCGCGTCACGCGCGTCATGGGGAGACGTATGAGCGGGTGCGAGGCATCGCGGTTCAAGACGTACCGTTCCCGCGGCTCCCTCGATGGTTCCCACCCAGTTGAAGATGTTATCCCCGTCAGGGAACGCGCTGATCCCCGCGTCCGCTTTGGTCTGTGTGCGAGAGAGGGGGTAGGGGGTACGAAGGTGGGTCAGTTTCCGGCGGGTTTGCGGAGGGCGAAAACCTGAAGAAACGCATTGGGGTGTGGGGGGCAATTGCGGGTGGTTCGCGTGCGGCGACGCGGTAAACCGAGTGGGAAACATTTCCGTGGACCTTCCCACAGATACGGGGACCGAAAACAGACGCACCATTAACCCCATGAGCTCGCTTTGCAGCCTGCGTTGTACGAAGAAAGTTGTGGTGAGATGGTCAGAGAAAGAACCCCGTCGTTTGCTTCGTGGTCGTGCCGGACTCCGAATGTACGGTGTGTTGGGTCGTTCCGACCGAAAGTTCGCACCTCCTAGCCACTGACGCGCTGTCAGACACCCCGTTCCCCCCCGCTCCGGCCTTACCGCCTTCCGTGGCACTCGCAATCGCCGCCGTGGCGTTCGTGCTCATCGTTGAGTCGTCCGAGTCCCGAGAGAAGCCGAATTTCCCCGAAAGCGAATCTCGCTCGCCGGGAACGGGACGTCTCGACTAAAACGAAGACGCGACCGACCAGGAACTCGCTCGCGCGTTTCCCGTGACTGACCCCTACGAGTAAACGACGACGAACGTGCGTCAAAGCGCGCGCGTCTTGTGTTGTGGGGACGGACCAAGGGTCGCGGTTCTCGGCAAAAGAGAAAAAACAGAACAGGGCGCGTTCGTGATTCTCGTTCCCGGGAAATCCACGTGGCGTTTGACGGTCTAAATGTATGACAGATTGACGAGTTAACTTCGACGCAGAGTAGAGTTAGACATCGGAGGGTTTGCTTCCATGATTACACTTGTACATGACTCGCCCACACTCAGTCGCTCTCGCGTATCCATTTCGCCACTTTCGCGTAACCATTTTCTTCCGCTTCCCTCGCGCAATTCTCCTTATTCCACGGGCAGCCGTTCGCGCGCGCCCACTTCAGGAACTCGAGTTCTCTGTGCTGCGCCGCATTCTCGCACGTCCCTTGGTCCCACGGGCATCCGTTTGCCCGAAGCCACTTCAGTGTCTCGAGTTGGCTGCCCCACGCCGCGGACAAGCACTTCGACTCATCCAACAATAGCAACCCTTCCTCGCGCGAGAACTTCAACATCTCGATTTTCCCATTACACGCCGCGTTCGCGGTGAGGTTGTCAGCACAACAAGAGTCGTTCTCATCCCACGGACAGCCGTTCGGGCGTTACCATTTCAACATTTCAACATTATTACTGTTTCTCACCGCGTCCTTGCACGTCTCGCCGTCCCACGGACACCCTTTCGCGCGCAACCATTTGAGGATTTCGAACTGCCCTTTACTTGCCGCAATCTTGCAGCTATATGAATCCCACGGACACCCGTTTGCACGCGCCCACTTGATGACTTCAAAGTGCCCACCGTGCGCGGCCTGAGCGCACGTCCATGCGTCCCACGGGCATCTGTTCGCGTGAGCCCACTTCAGCAACTCGAGGTGCCCGATCCTTGCCGCGGACATATACGTGTACACATCCCACGGGCAACCTTCATCGCGCAACCACTTAAGCAACTCGAAGTGTCCACCCCGTGCCGCATTACTGCACGTCCCCGCGTTCCACGGTAAACCAAGCGAGCGAAACACCTTTATCTCCTGTTTTAAGCCATTAATCGCCGCTGCTTGGCAGAGGGACTCTTTATGCTCCAGAAGACCAAGCCGATGCAGACGTAGCAACACGCTCAACAAATCCTGATCAGCGGTATCGTCTTCATCAATATCTATAATCTGACGCCCCGACGTATCCACCGCGTCGCGCACCCCTCGACTCACCGCGCGAATGATGGCGAGATCTCCGGGGTCGGGCAGATTTTTCCAATTGAGGATATGCGTGACAACGATATCGAGGGGAAGCCCGGGGAAGGCTTCGCGCGCACCGACGGTATCACCGCTTTGGCCCTTGCGTTTGCGTTTGCGTGCCGATTCGACGGTCATCGTGCTGGCTGCTGCGCGTCGTTGTGCTTGCCTGAAGAATCTAGTCAGCACTTTTCTCGGAGGGTGCCTTGCAGATAATTGATATTATTTGTGAAACGCGCAGTCACCATTCACTTCCCTTGGACGCGCCACCCCCCGTTCGTCGCGACGGGACGGTTGTGACGCCATGCCGGGTACACGCGCGTCTCGTTTCCACGGCGTTCGACGGAAACTCACATCAACGGCGCTTGTTTTCGCGCTCGTGTGCGTGTCTTTCCCCCACGTCTTCGCGGTTGGTTCAAATGAAGATCGAGATACGGAGCGCGAGGCACTCCGCGCGCGAAAGGTTGCGTTCCACTCCGGCAACGAAGGCACGACATTTTCCGAGGTCTCGCTGGTGGTGCTCGCCGCGCCGTTGGGGGTGTTCATTCGCAGAGCCATGGACGTGCGCAAGGGCGTGCGAGTCACGTTCGGAGGCATCGTAGCGAACGATCGAGGCCATCCAGTGGATGCGGTGCACGTTGTTGCTAAAGATTTCGTAACCTGCGTGGTCCCGGTGGCGGGAGCGATGTTCCGACCGGAGTATGTGCTGCCGGCGCTGGTTGTGTGCGCTGTGATGAGCTATTTACGCGCCAAGCAAGCCGTGGCGAACCGTTCTTTACGAGCGCCGACCCCGACTCCGAACATGTATGACGCAGTGCCGTCACCGTTGGGCAATGTTGGACGGTTCGGCGCGAGCCGGCCGTATTTAACGAGTTATCGCGCGTGCATGACTCTCGCCACCGCGGTAGCAATCCTAGCAGTAGACTTCCCCGCGTTCCCCCGACGGTTCGGAAAAACGGAGACGCACGGCGTAGGTTTAATGGACGTCGGCGCGGGGTCGTTCATGTTCGCCAACGCCTTGGTGTCGCGCCGGCGAGGCGGCCGGGCGGCGAAGGACTTCTTCGCCGACATCGGGGCGGTGCGCCAAGCGCGGAGGTTGGCGAACAGGATCGCGCCTCTCGTGTTGCTTGCGCTGTTTCGAGCGTGGAGCACAAGTTCAATAGACTATCACGTCCCAGTAGGCGAGTACGGCAAGCACTGGAACTTTTTCGCAACCCTAGCGTCTGTATTAATAGCGGTGGACATGTTGCCCGTGCCGCCCGGGACGTCGACTATTTTTGGAGCTTCCCTGTTAGCGGTGCATCAGTGGCTGCTATCCTCCAAGCGCATGTGGAGCATCCTAGCCGGTGCGAAGTACTTGGTGGAGTTCCACAAAGCCGTCGGAAGTGATGACGGCAACGCCTCGCCGTTCGCGCACTCCACGATGGGCGAGTGGCTGTCACACGACGAGCGGAGCGCTAAGTTCGTGTCGCAAAACAAAGAGGGAATTTTCTCGCTCCCCGGGTACGTCGGGTTGTACTTCCTGGGTGTGGGTCTGGGGGTGTGGATGGAGACGAGCCTGGCTACGGATGCGGCGAAAGCACGGAAGAAGATGGATGATCATGTCGCTGATTTAGTACAGAGAGCGAAACGCGCGCGAGAAATCGCGCTGGACGCGGTGCGAACGGCGATGGACTCGGAACGCCGAGCGCACGCGGCGTTGAAGTCTCGGGACGCGGACGCGTTGGAAGCCAAGGCAGCCACGGCTCAAAAGCGGCACAGACACAGACAAGCCCGGGAGCATTTCGACGCTGAACAGCTGATTAGCAGGGTAACAACCGCGCCTGGGGGAAGAGCCGACCCGAACGAAACCCCGGAGGGGGGGTGGAGGTGGGCCTGGGCATGGCTTGGAAAGCTAACAGCCGTGAGTCTTTTCTTCTGGTGCGCGGCGCTTGTGTTCCACGTGTTCGTCGAGCCCGCATCAAGACGCTCGGCGAACGGCGCGTACGGGCTGTGGATGGTCGCGTTCAACATGCAGGTCATCGTTGCTATTATTGCCGGCTCCTTAGTTTTTCCAGGATCCCTGCCGGCGCCGAAACTCCTGCAAGCCGTCAACCGCAATCTGCTCGGGGTTTTTCTGTTTTCGAATATAGTGACGGGCACCGTGAATTTGGTTTGGCGAAACGCGCTTGACACCAGGGATGAAGTGGCGTACGCAGTCGTCACGGTATACGCCCTGTCCGTCTGCGCGTTTTCAATAGCCACGGGGGCGGACGAAGTTGCGATGGAAAACAGACGCGTGGGGAGGAAAGCGGACTAGCCAGAGTTTTTAAGATTATACTTTTTATGTTTTTTACCCCTTCACCCCGTATCGGAAGAATACTGGAGATCACGACCTTCACACTTTGCCACGCACGAGGCACGATGTCGGCGGTCGTGGCCTACGGCGTGTCCGCACCACTGGTCGGTCGTATCGGAGGGGGTAGTAGGTGTGCACGCGGCGGGGCGTCTTGGTCGCGGCGGTGCGTTCACCGGCGAGCGCATTTGGTTTGGTCCGCCGCCGATGTGGAGACGATAGACGGCACATCGGAAGAGTCAGTATTAGACTGCGACGACGACCGGTTCGTGTACGTGGGCAACTTTGACTTTTTCACGCAGAGTGGTGTGGTTGAGTGCGCGATGCGCGATTTGCTCGGGGGTGAGCTATCCCAAAGAGTACTGTCCATGGCTGTCCCGGGTTGGAGAGACAAGATTTTGCAAGACGGCACTTTGAAGCCGAGAAAAAAACGAGACCTCGGAAAACAAAATCGCGGGTTCGCGGTGGTGGAGTTTGACGACCCCTCTGTAGGTCGCCAAGCGGCGGAGAAATTGAACGGCCTGAAGTTCGAAAGCAGAGAGCTAAGAGCAAGCCCAGGTGTTTCTACAGACGTGTGCGGGGTTACGTCTGAGGAAAGCGAGAAAACAGATGAGGAAATGAAATCCAACGCCGAAGCCGAGTTTTTAAGAAAACAGCGCAGGGGGCACAACTCGCGACAGAAAAAGCGAAGGAAGCAAAGGGACGATTCGGTGTTGGAACAAGTGCTTGATGACGTGCTGTCTACGCATCCGTCGGTGAAAGGGAATGCCTTTGATTGGAAAAAATGTACGGTTGACCCTTCCGCTACTGTTGAGTGGTGGGACGACGAGAGCTGGCGCAAAGGGTGGGGCGTTTTGTACAGCCGGTGGCGAGACGTAAACCACGCTAAGAAGCTAGGCCAAATGGACTGGATTAATTGCCCCCCGTCAATAGACCCCACAGGTAGGAACAAAAAAGGTGGTGTGAAACGGGGTGAACGGAAACGACTGCAGGTTGAGTCGTTCAGGGCGGTGTTAAACGCGACGCGCGCGAACGAAGAAATGAAAAGAAACGAAGATGACAAACTCGTGGTTGTTGATTTCGGGTGCGGCACCGGTAACTTGCTGCTCCCCTTGGCCCACGCAGAACCGTCAATCAATTTCACCGGCGTCGATTTGAACCATCGATCGGTGGAAATTCTTCGCGAACGCGCGGCAAGCGCGGGACTAAAAAACGTGGAAGGAATAGTCGGCCTCGCGGAAACCTTCGACGGGGCGTGCGACGTCGCGCTGGCGCTGCACGTGTGCGGCGGCGGGACCGACGCGGTTTTGCTACAAGCGCAAGTGCGAAACGCGGCGTTCGTAGTGGCGCCGTGCTGCGTCGGGAAGCTCAAGGATGGAGGGCTGAAAAGCATCGTAAGCATGAAGAAGGATCTGAAGGACGGAGGGCTGAAGAACATTTCAAGCCCTTCAGAGGATGACGATGGTGAGAGCGAGACGAACGATGATTCAGACGACGTCATCGTGACTCCCGGCGGCGGCTTGCCAAACATGCGCGTCATCCACCCGCGGTCGCGGTGGATGCGCGGAGTCGTACAGCGCCCTCAATACTTGGAAATCGCCGCGAAGGCGGACTGGAGTGGGCACCAAGGCGTGGACCCTTCTGAACAGAGTAAGGAGAGTGAGTCGTTGGGGCGACTTCCGCGAGCTGCGAAAGCGGCCGTGGAGTGCGACCGCGCCGCCGCCGCCGCCGAGTGTGGGTACGCCGTGCGCGTGATGAAGATGACGCACGCCGGCGCCGGGCTCAAGAACGACCTCATCGTAGGCTTTCCGTTTGGGGAAGACCCATTGAGGGACCTAGTGGAAGGAACGAGGATTGACTAGGAGCAAGGAGCAAGGATATAACCAAGTCATTTTGAGTACAATTTACATTAGTCTATGTAGAGTGTTAAAGATACATTTAGTTCTCTAACCTATCCTATTTACGCCGCGGCGTTTGTTCCCTTCCCGGTGGTCCAGTCCGAGACCCTCATGACCCTGACGTCGTTGCGACACGTCCCGTCGGACCCCCCGAACGCGATGAGAAACTCCCCTGTGGTGCTTCGGAAGGGTATTAGTGACATGCCTTCACATCCAGCGGAGCGTTGCTGGCCCTCCCCGACACCGGTGTTCACCACCTGCCAGTGGTATTGGCCGTCTTTGGCGTTTGCACAATCCAGACGGTACGTCTCGGGCCGCGCTTCTTTGTCGTCGCCGCCGCCGGAGACGTACATACTTGTGCCTATAACACACGAGGCGTGCCCCGACCTCGGCTTGGGAGGCTTCCCCGTGACGCTCACCTCGACCCACCGCTCGGACCAGGTGTCGAACACGTGTGCGTCTCTGTCTTGTACCCGACCGACCTCGCGGTCGAACACGTCGCCGCCGTGGATGACCAGAAAGCGGTCATCCACCGCGTTCGCGACGTGCCCGCTGCGCGGCGCCGGCGCGCCGTGCCACTTCGTGTCCGCTACATTTAGTACCTTGCCGCCTCGTTTGCCGATCACGCCACCTGCGGGACCGGCACCATGGCACTGCCTCCACGTACCTTCCGCGCCGTCGAACGCCCACAAGTCGTTCAACACGTTCGCGAAGCTCTCCCCGCCCACAACGCACCCGCCAAACACGTACACCTCGCCGCCGATCAGCGTGGCGGTGTGCTGGAACCGAGCGCAAGGAGCGGAGATAGGTGAGGGTTGTGAGGTATGTATACTACTCAAGATAGTAGCGCCGTTTACGGCAGCCGCACTACTCACTGCTACACCAACGTCCTGCATAATTTCGTCGTCGATGATCACGACGTTCAGGCGGTCGTCCTCCAGGGTTGTTTTCTGTAGACGCTCGGAAAGCGCGTTCGGAGACGAAGCATTTACAGAGGGATTGGAAGAGGAATTCGAACCGTCACCCACAACCGTCGTCAAGTCGATCCACTCCATTTGTTGTTTTATCTTCCCTTTGCAGTCTTTTCCCGACTCAACCGGCCCCGGGTCTTCCGTTAAGTCAAGGCACCGCGTGGTGATGAAATCGCCGCGATCGTTGGAATTATTTTTATTTTTACCGTCACCTCGATCACCTCCAAAGAACCCCTCTAATCCTTTCACACCTCGCTTCGCCTCTCCCCCAAACACGTACACGGCTTCGTTGGGCGCGACTAGTGAGGCGGCGCCAGACACCGCAACCGCTTGTTCCCCATTCTCCTCAATTGCGTTTCGGGTCGTCCAAACAAGGGTTTTCATATCCAGCACGAACAAAGTATCGCCGGTGAGTTTCTTCCCATCCTTCGACCCGTACGCGACCCACATCCGCCGGCCGTCCACCAGCCACACGCAGTGGTGGTACCGCTCAGTAGGTCGTGTCACACCCTTACACTGTAACACCCGCCAAATCAGCATGTTCGTAATTCCGTCTAAATGCTCATAGGAGCCGACCGTTCTGGAAATATCGGCAAGCGCGTTCGTCGCCTTTTCCGCCGGCGCGTTTTGCGCGTTCTTCAATCGATTCTTCATCGCGCTCGCCGACACAGTGTCTGTTTTATCAGGAGGTAGGTATTTTGGGTGGTTGATGGAGCGGTCGCCCCGTGACCTTGGCTTCACTGGCCTCGATGTACTCAAAAAATCAATCATGTCCGCGATGTGTTGGAGGCCCACCAATTTTAGCGCAGTAGCCGCGTCAGACCAGTCCAGGTTTTCAGATTGAGTCGATTGCGGTTCTTGCGACAGGTACGCCGGCAGATTCCTACTACTGGGCCCTACTAACACACCCGCGTCGACAAACACCTTGTACTCCTTCGCACAGGCAGCCGCGGTTTCCACGATGTCCTTCTTTTCGGAAAAGGACAAGTTGTGCGTTAGCAAGTGCCACCACTCCGGGTTGTCCTCCTCCACGGTTCTCACGAAAAGAGTCATGGCTTCCAACGCGGGCATCTGTTCAAGCGCTTTCCATGCGTCCCACCGGAGCTGCGTGTCCGTCTCGAACAAGCTCCAGGGTCGGGATTTGGTGCAAGGGCCTTTCGAGGCTTGCTCGTGTAGCGCGTGTAGGAGTAAAGAGGTGTCGTCGTCGATCGGGCGCACGCCAACCTCGGGGGGATTCTCGGTGAACGTCGCGCAAATATAAAACTTGTCGGGGAAGCCCAAATGTTGGATCAGCGGATCAGGTGCGCTCGTGTAGATGGTCGGAACAGCCTCAGCAGCCACCTTTGAGCTGTGCCTCGGCGAGCCAAAGACGGGCGTGTCGAAGCCCGACATCGTGCCGATCCGAACCTGCGGACGGCGCTCGTCTGATCTGGGTAACACCGGTGAAATATTCTCTTAAAATCAGCTCTCGAAACTGAAAGCAGGTCACAGGGTTTGGGTGTGCCACTTCGACGCGCACGATGGCGTGTCGCGCCTTCTCTCTCACCGCCTTAGGCCGCACACCGGTTCGCACGCGTCGAGCTCGTTGTGCGGCCATCACAGCTGCATCCGGGTATGCGCCCGGCACGTTCCCAAGAGCCGTGCGTTTCCGGCCGTGCATCGACATTCACCAAGGGCGGGTGAAGCAGATCGTGGGCGGCACGTTGAAGGATTCGGACGACGGCGACGCCGCGAGCGAAACCCCGGAGACCAACTTCGAAACCGAAACCTCGTCCGCGGAGTTCGCGAAGATGTACCAGCGGGATGGGATTTTCGGAGGGCATGTTATCATGCTATCACGGGACGACGCGACGTTACAAGCCGCGATCGATGCGGTGTCCGCGTTCCCGGGAGGCCTTCAGGTTGGCGGAGGCGTCACCGCGGAGACCGCGATACCGTTGTTAGATGCGGGGGCATCACACGTCATTGTCACCTCCTATGTGTTCCGAGACGGACAAGTAGACGAGGAACGTCTAGACAAGTTAGTGAAGACCGTGGGGAAGGAGAGGCTAGTCTTGGACCTTTCGTGTCGCAAAAAAGGCGACGAGTATTTCGTCGTCACCGACCGGTGGCAAAAGTGGACCGACGTCAAGGTTGACGAGAGTGGCATGGAAAAACTAGCCGCATCGTGCGACGAGTTCCTGGTGCACGGCGTTGACGTGGAAGGCATGAAGCTCGGCATCGACGCTGAACTCGTGAACCGGCTGGGTAAGTACTCACCCATCGACGTGACGTACGCGGGGGGCGCGCGCTCGATTGAAGATTTAGAACTCGTCCGAGGAGCGGGCGACGCACGCGTGGACATCACTGTGGGAAGCGCGCTGGATTGCTTCGGGGGAGCACTTGCGTACGACAAGGTAGTCAAGTGGCACGATGCACAGAAGTTACTGGTAGGTTGATGAAGATAGCAGTGTAGGGTATTAGATGGTTTATTATCATGGCATGAAGTATATCATGTGTCTTTCAAGTGTTTATCAGCACGCCCCCAACCTAACCCAACCTCAGCGGCCTTTTCGTCAGCGCCTCCATACTAGCCCCCGGCGAGAAGTCCTGCTGCCCGTGCACCAACTCCAGGCACGCGAACCAGTGCGTTATTTCCTCAACAACAGCAGGATCCAGGAACAAGTTCCCACAGTGCGCCAAGATCATCCGCATTTCCTTTTCAATCGGGGGGAAGCGTTTCGAACGCAGACGCATTAAAAAGTCCCCGACTAAAAGTTCGCAGTAGTGCACGCGTTGGAAGTGCGGGCTCTCCACGCTCGCCCCCCCGCCCCACTCGATCTTCCACGGCGGCTTGCCCACGAACGCACCGACGCCTTCCTTCAGCGTGAAGCTAACCCGGTCGGACTCCCGGCGGGCTAATAAAGTGATCTTCTTGGAACCCTGCACCTGCACGCCCCGCTCCAAGTACTGCACGGCTTGGCCCCAGTAATGCTCTTTTTGGTTTTCTTGTTTCGGAGGATGTTGTGTTCTTGAGTCCTTGTTCTCACCTCCGACATTGTCAGAGGAATCGCGACATACAGGCACGACTGCCTTGAAAGTGTCCAAGGGATTTGTATCTGTAGTGTCAGTAGCATCAGTTTGCAGCGTGTTTTCCTTCTCGTGACTGTTTGCCCCTATGTCGAACGCGTCTTTCGCTTCTTTTTCCAACTCTTTTTTTAGAACCTCTCTTTCACCGCCGAGGTACGTCCTGGGGTTCGCCGCTAACGTCTCCGCGTGTCTCATTGCGGCGGCGGACATTTGATCTGCCGCGGCTTGATCAGCAACCTCTCGAGCTTCTTTCAGAGCAATAGGATCATCCCTCAGCAGCTCTTCCTGCAAAACAACCCCGCCCTTTCCGTACCCAACCGGCGCCGTCGTGATTGTTTCCTTTTCGTCCATGTGCAGATCGAACCAAAACACCACGGCGTTCATGTACCCGGCGTTTATCGTTTCCAGCCGCACCACGGATTCCCTTGACGTCGCGTTTGAATTATTCAGCTGGACTTGCTTCTTTTGGTCTAGGAAGAACTCGAAGACGCGTTTCGGTTTGGTCAGAGGGCGGTGCTTCTCATCCGATAGTCTTGTGGCTCTGTAACTGCTGTCCCACCGGTACTTGTTGAAGGCGCTAAAGTCGAAGCCGTCAACCTCCGCGGTGTACGCCTCGACGCCCATGACGTACATCGTGGCGGCGGCCGGAATGACGTGACAGTCGTTGTGCATCACGTTCTTCCGGGCTTGTTCCAGCATCCACAGCGCGTGGTCCCCTGTGAAACCCGCGTCGAAAAGGTCGACGACGGCGACGTCGAAGCCGTCAATCGGGACGCCTTGCTTTCCCCTTTGAAGCTTTGCCACGTCGCCGACCGCCACCGTGACTTTGTTGCTCAATTTGTTTTGCGCGATGTTCCGCCTGGCGCAGGTTGCGAGGTCCGCGTGCCACTCGGAAGCGACCACCTTGTCCGCGCCCGCCCTCGCGGCCATCATCGCCAGCAAGCCAGACCCGGCGCCGATGTCGAGGACGCTAACCTTTTTTTGTTTTTCTCCAACCCCCTCAAGTTTCGCTTTCTTTTTCACCAGTTTTTTAACACGCCGCTTGATTGCGTCGTCGTACGCCCGCGCTCTGTCCGTGTCCCGCAACAGATCAAAGTGGTACTGGGGAAACGACGCGACCTTTTTGTGTACGTGGTTGAACTCCGCGCCGGTCACGGAAAACTGCACCGCCACGGTGTTGTGCGCGCACTGCAGCGGCATGACGTCGTTCGCGGTAACGGAAATCTCGCCGAGCAGGTACTGCGCCGCGGCGTTGAGGGATGACGGGTGGTAGTGCACATCGGTTGAGGAGGTTGAGGAGTTATAACTCGTAGCACTAGCCCGATACCTACTCTCACCCAAAACGCCCCTCACCTGTTCCGGCGCCGTGCTCAACACCACGCCTTCGCACAGCTTCAGTTCGTACCAGAACACCACGGCGTTCCACTTGCCGTCTTTGTGAAACTCAAAGTCGATTTGTTTCGTCTCCGACACGTCAGGCGGGTTCTGAAAGTCGAAGTAGAAAGCTTCCTTTGGAGAGGCCAATGCAGTGAAGGCATCCTTGTCAAATTTAATCGCACTGGTGTGACTCGGGGCGTGTCTATACAGGTTCATGGCGGATACGTCCAATCCACAAACAGAATCAACGCGCATCTCAACCGGCATGACATACACCGTGGCGGATGCGGGTATGAGAGTAGCGTCTGGAAGGAGTAACTGCGAGCTCGCGTGTTTAAACCCAGGCAGCAACCCGCAGCTCAGCAGCCCGTCGTCGAACATCTCGTTGATTAACAGGTTACACGAAATCGGTACGTCGCGTAACATGGCGATGTCCGTGGGGCGTTTGTACACTACTTTGACTTGGTCATCGCCGTACCCGTTCGCGAGCAGACTCTCTTTGCAAGCCATGGCATGGTACAGCCAGCGGTCCGTGGCGATGACGTGGTGCGCGCCATTTCTCAGGGCTTGCATGGTGAGGTACCCGGCGCCGCAACCCAAGTGTAACACGCGCACGTCCTTCGCCTCAGACGTGAGCGTATTGACCGCGCGTTCCACCGCGACCGAAAACGCGCTTAACCGTTGTTCATCCTCCAGGTACTTGAAGTGCCGTCGCGGCACGCGGATGTCTGCCTGAACCGTCATGTAGTTGTACGTATCTTTGATGTGGTACTCGTTGTCGGCTTGGAAAGGAGTCAATAAACGAATCGGGAGTTGGTCCGTGGGGTGGACGTGGTGCATTGGGGCGGCGTGGGGAAGGTTTGAAATTTGCCCGGTGACAGGCGCTGCGCTCGAAGGTAACGCCGGAGTTTCCAAATTTCGTCCGGACAGAATGTCACGCGCGATCGCGTGTATGGCTTCCTCCAGCCCCCGCTTGCACTCAGGATCATCCGGGCCCATGCGTAACCCGTGCTCGAAGTCCGATTTCGCGAGCCGGTACCTACCCAACCCCATCAACGCGAAGCCCTTGCGCGCGTAGGCCTTGCGGAAAATCGGAGCAACCTCCGTGACGTCGTGCGTCTTGTGGTACCTTTCTTCCGCTAGTTGTTGACAGCGCCTCGCATCCCAAAGAGCCTCCTCATGAAGCCCCAAGTTTAGATAAGCTAACGACCTGTTCGAATGCACCACATGAAGGTCCTTGTGCACAAGGTGGTTGTCCAGTAGCTTTCGGAACAGTTTCGCGAAGGCGCCGACGGCGTGCAAGTCGTCGTCGTTTTTCAAAAACGTAACAGCTTCAGAGTTGAGCTCGTTGATTGTTTTCTTCTTGAATTGTGGGTCGTTCTTGAACATCTCATCCCTAATTCGTATGACCATCAGTCTTGTTTTCGTTTTGCGGACGTGTTCCGATTCGGAGTTAAATTCAGCAGAGTCGTCAGCGCGCGAATGCTCTGAGTATCCAGACTCTGAAGCGGCATCGTCGGCGGTTTCGGAGTGCGATTGGGAGTTTGCAGTCGCGTCGTCAGCGGAGTTTGTTTTTGAGTTTGTTGAGTTTGCTTCAGCGTTCTCAGTTTCGGTATCCAACGGTTCAGGCTCGTTTTCAAAGGAAGCAGTACCAGTAGACGCATGCTTAAACCCTGATACATTTTCAGTATCCTCGTCGTCGTCGTCGTCGTCGTCCTCATCTACCGCCGCCGCTTTCGTCGCCAACGCGTCGTTCAACGGAGGCGACGTGACATCTGCAACCAGATCGTCAAGCCCCAACGTTGCGATGCGCTCAAGGTTCGTAGAGACGTGGGGAGCGTGGCGCCAAGCCAGGCCGTCGTCATCATCGGTCGTGTTGTTGGAGGCAGGCATCTTGTCGTGCTCGATGCTCGAGGTAGAGGTCAGTCAGTCGCCACTACCACGTCAGGCAGTCGCGTCAGTCGGACGAGTTGTCGTAGCTTCGGAGAGATCGAGGATCTCAAAAAAACGGCCGCGCACGATCGCCGGAGGGCGTGGGTGGGAGCCTGGGGTGGAGGAACGCGAAGGGGAGTCGAGGGCTTGTCACAGGGACCGGGGCGTGCGGGTTAGGAGACACGCGCGCGCGTTGTTATGGCGCGGAAACGTGGAGAAGCGGTGGTTTGGACGTGAACGTCTCTTGGACGAAAAGGGGAGGTGAGCAGTCATGGCTCAAAATTTCGCTGCAAACAAGGCGAATTGTGCTATATCAAACGTGCGGGTTCCGACGGTACGACTTTCAATACTTCGCATGTCTTGTGCTATTCGAAAACACTACGTGCTAGGGCCTGGGGTATATCCAGACTGTATCTCGGGGCCTTTTATTTTTATGTCCCCCGCGACCATTGTTCATTGTTACTCGCCGGTCGCTTACTTGGGCTTCGCATCCGCAATCGCGGCGAGATACATGAGATTCTGTTGCAACCTGGCTTGGTACTGCGCGCATTCCTGCAGCTTCCCCACGTTCTGGTTCTCCAGGATCGCTAAAATCAGCTGCTCGTTTTCATTCAAGTACTTCTGAATCAGCTCGGTGGTCACCACCTTCTGCTCCACAGCGGCGACCGCGTCGGTTTTGGGCGCCTGGAAGAGTGAGCCATGGGGGAGGAAGGGCGGTGAGTTTCTGGCGGGCAAGTGAAGTGGGCTGGTGATCTGGGGAGACGACTCCGGTGTGAAGATCCTAGGCGTGAACACGAGAAACGCCGGTTCGGGGAAAAAAGGGAAAGCAAGCAATTGGAGAACGTGCATGCACCTCAGCGCTCATGGCGTCCGTGGAGACCTACACACGCGCCGCGCGTTCAAATATGGCGCTGATTTGAGTTGGCTTTCTTCATAGGGAATATTTTTTCGAGAGCCCGAGATGGTAACGAACAGTTCCGAGCGCACACGTTTCCCTCTTGGGTTCGCGGGGACCCCTTTGGGTCCCCTCGACTCGCCGGAAGCAAAGTCTCGGCGCCATGGGGTCCGGGACAATGAGCTCTTGGAGATACGAGCGGTTCAAAACCCAACGCGAGGTGGAGGAAAACACTCTCGAAAAACGATGCGCTCGTCATTACGACACTCTTTCCTCAAACACATCGCACCCGGAGATTTCCGAGTGTCCGTGCGCACCCGATGCCCCGTTCTTCACCGAGTGTCCGTGCAGCCGGAACGCGGACTCATTGAACCAAACCAACGGGTGTGCGTTCGTACCCTTCGACGAGCTCCCGCCGGAGCAACAGAGAGTGTACCGAAGCCAAGGGGAGCAAATCGTAGACGCCGTCGTACTCCTGGGCGTCGTTTTATTCGTTGCGTGGGTGTTCAGAACCTGGCTACGGGTGAGGCGGGAAGATGAGGAGCGCGTCCGGCGGTCACGAGCTGTTGAGGAATCAAAGCGACTCCATAACAGCGGAAGGGAGTTCGTCAGAGTCACGCAACCGGACGACTCCGTGGAACTCGCGGAGATTATCGTGGAGAGGAAAGATGACGACGACGCGGAGCGACTGGAGAGCGCGAGAGAGGACTTATGACATGTCTTGTACAAGGCTCCGAGAGCGCCGTATCACACTGTAATGTATGTACAATTATAATGCATGTACTAAAAGAATCACCTACGACCTATGACTTATTAGTCTGTTTTTCCCTCAACCTGGTTACTTTTGAAGCACACCTCGACGAAGGCGAGGAATCCGATGAGTAACGTCTTTGCAACCGCTGGCGCTAGCGGAAGGTTTCGTTTGCTCGCCACCGCGCCTGCTAAACCGGCACAGGTAATGTGAAATTCTCCCAACGTAATCGCGAGGTCTCGTAATGTCTGTTCTTGTTCATTCGTGATGGCGCCTATTCGCGTCCAGTCCCTGGAATACCCGGCGTCGATGAATCCCAAAATGAAAACGAACACGCCGAGATGCAAATACGTGTTGAACCACTTGGCGTCCGCCACGGTGGTTAGCAGGGAAAGAGGTCCGGAGTCATTGGAAGTGCTTGAAACGTCGTCCTCTGAAGATGCATTCAGCAGCATTGTGCGTTTTGGGGTGGGGAACACACACAGCCGCGAGGTTGACGTGACAGTCGATGAGGATAGATTCGGGCGCCCCGAAACCACACTCCGAGATGTGAAAGGGTGCCGAGCTCTACGCACACGGGACGAGGCCTGCGGCGCGCGCGGTTGTCTCACAACGCGCGACCCAACCGCCGATACGGGTGCACCAAACACGTGAGTGGCCATCGCGAGGCGAACACAAAACACAAGCGAGCGCCTGGACTTTGTGTTCCAAGAGCGAGACACGTACCGAAAAGAAACACCACCGAAAGTCTGAAGTGAATGAAACTGATGCAGTCGCGTCGGTACATACAATCGTGTTATTACAAGCAGTGCATCCCTGCTAGTCCTCTCCGTCCATCGGGTGGTACGCCCAGTACGCGTCCATGGCTTCGCGTTCTGAGTGTCTCCAGTACGGGCGTACAAACCAGCACCACAGTAATTCGCACTCGCGTCTCATTCCGGACACGGTCCCCGCGCCAATTTCTTCGTCGCATCGGAACGGAACGAACACAGACGCCCAGGAAGGCCATTCCGCATTGCTCCGTCGCGCTCTTTGTCGGACAAACAAATACCCAACCACAGCGTACGACATGATAAGCACGTAAAACACCAGCAGACCTACTCCGAACGCTTTCCTGCCTGACCCGCCTTTTGCGAACGCGCTTGGGGTGGGTTGAGGGGACGGCGGTAGCGGAGGTTGCGGTGGCGGCAATTGCGGCGACGGCGGCGACGGCGGCGGCATTGGAGGTTCTGGCCACGCCACCACCGCGTAGAAATCAATCGTAGCCGTGGCTTTGAACCACGTGCACGGAGTGAACTGGTTTAGGCATTGCTGCTGCGCTGTTATTTTTGTTAACGGTTTTTGGTTTGGGATTGGGATTTTCGTGGACAGTCTGCACTGCTCGGCGGTGTCTTTTGATTCGCACGTCGCGCTTTGCCACTTTTGGGACAGATCTGTTGATTGGAAAGTTATGGTGATGGAGTTGTCGTCGCACCCTGCTGGACCGCAGTAGCTCTGCCCGCCTAGCATGCCTCCAGTCACGCTGCCGCTCGCTGTGCTGTAGTTAAATGGTAATTTGGATGTGCTATCCACCCCATCGCCGATCTCGAAGCTCTGCGTGCATGTTGCGGACGGCAAACACGGAGAATTAAACACACAACTATACGTGGCGTGGCAAATGGATGGCGCCGACCCGGCGCCTGGCGGGTCGCACGTGTATGTGGGCTTGCACCCCGCATTCGCCGCGACCGCCAAAGAAGCGAGCGCCAGCAAGTGGAGAACGCCGCGGGAACGCATGACGACGCCTGCGCGGGTACAAGTGAGCCACGGTCTCGTTTGAGACACGTGTGAATTTTGTTAAAATAGAGAGCTCTTTTTTCGGTGTGCCAAGAAGAATTTTGAACTCTCGCCTCACATCGCCACGCACACGCCGCGCTTTGATGCGCCTGGCGAGCGCGTTTCTTTCCCGCGTCAGCGCTCGTCACATCCGCGTGCCCCCTGTGTCGTTCTCGCCAAGCAAACGCACCGTGCGACCGCCTTTGCGTTCCCTGATCTCCTCGAGACCGAAATCTACGAAATCTGAGTGTGCCCACCCGCGCGAAACCTTTCTCTTTCGCCGTCCTCCGCTTCTCTCCTCGACGGCCTTCCCGATGGAGGACTACCCCGTGGACGAGGACGCCGTGAACAGGGGCGAGGACGAGCGGATCAAACCCGCTGTGGAAAGCGCGGTGCTTATGGGCTTTGCAAGTGATGACGCGACGCGAGAGGCGAAACGAATCATCATCCAATTCCCAGGACGACGAAACGTGGATGAGTTGGTGGTGGATGCACTGTTAGCGAACGCGGGCGGAGGGCAAAGGGCGTTCGAGTTACCGAAAGCAATGCCGCAGCGGTACGCGGACAACGCGCACGATAGGGAAAAGTCCGCAAAGGCGAAGAAAAATAATACCAACGATGCCGCCATCGACCTGACCGAGTCGCCGGAGAAACGCGATGTCGAAACGTCGAGGAAAAAACAAAAAACTGAAATTACAAAGGATGTCCAGGGCAAAGCCACCGTGATAACTCTGGACGACGACGATACTGCTACTGCTAAAGAGTTTGGAAACGACTTGCTACGCCAGCTCGCGGCGGAGCGTAGGGCAAGGGACGCGGTGCGGGGAGGAAACCCACAGCCCACTGGGAAATACGCCGCTACTCCAAGGGTGACGTCCGGCGCTTTGAGCGGCGGCGGCGGTAGCGGCGGTCTCTCGTCTGGTTTGACCGGCGCCGCGGCGAGGGCGGCTGCGACCGCTGCTGCCAGTTCGAGTTTCGGCAGTTCTGGCATAATCGACGCGCTTCTACAAGGCACGAACAAAGGATTGACTGAACTCTTGAGCGAAGTCCGCGTGTTAACCTACAACGTGTGGTTTGCCGAGCACGTGGCGCTGGCGGATCGCGTCCAGGGCCTCAGCGACGTCATCACCGAAAACGACCCGCACGTGATTTGCCTGCAGGAAGTGACGCCGAACATCTTGATGCTGCTGCACGCCATGCCGTGGTTCGAGGAGTTCAAGTGCACGCCACCGCCGTCTCAACAATATTTTACAGTAGTGCTGTTCAAGCAAAACATGAACAAGGCAGACAAAACTACGCGTCTCGTTCGCCGGAACTTTCCGAATTCGCGAATGGGGAGGTACGCGGACGGCGCGGCAGGGATGGACTGCGGGGGTGGCGTAGAGTTGACCGTGATGAGTAGCCACTTGGAGAGCTTTTTGAGCAAAACAGATACGTCAAGTGCTGAACGCGTGTCACAGATGAGAGATTGCTTCCGAGTGCTGGACGGGATCATCGACCGAAGAGTCGAGGAGAAGAAAAATCGGGGCGAAGGTGCTCCTGGAAAAACAAAAAACGCCATCTTTGCGGGGGACACCAACTGGGACGAGAAGAGCGACGGCGACGTTCCTTTGGGGAGTGAATGGAGTGATGCCTGGGTAACAAACGGCGACGGCTCTCCAGGGTACACGTACGACTTGCGTAAGAACCAAATGATGAGCGGTTGGCTGCAAAAAAGGCTGGACAGAGTGTTTTTCCGACTTGAGAGCTTCGACGTCTCCAAAATAGAAATGGTCGGCAATGAACCGATTAAACGAAAAGACGGGTCGACAATTACTTACGTAAACGAGTGGAAAGGCCGTTCGGAAACCAAACCGGTGTTACCGAGCGACCATTTCGGGCTACTAGTGACGTTACAGAAGAAGTAGCGGTATGAGTAAACAGTCATGGTACTTAAACGAATACCAATCGTCATAAGAATACAAAAATAACCCTCTACATCTCCGCCGACGCGAACAAACTCTGCCTCGCTTGTCGTCGTTTTTTCGAAAGATCTGCCTTCGTGGGCGGCGGCTTCTTTCGCCCAACTTCTCGCTTACTACTCGCGGGAGGGGGCGGTTTCCGCGTGCTTTTCGGAGGGGGCTTCTTAGGAGCTTCCTTCGAGATGTTAGGGTTCGTCCGCTGCGTGCGTTTGGGCTCAACCTTGTACCCCTGCTGCTTCTTTTGCTGAGTTTTTCCTAAACCTATAGGCTCGGGTTCAGGTTCTGTTTCTAGTTCTGATTCTGTTTCTTCAACCACCTCCTCCTCCTCCAGCCCCTCCATTTCCAAATCGTCATCCGCGAGGTGGTGCGACGTGCGTTGTGACCCTTCCCGTGGGGCGTGGTCGTACCGGTCCTTGGAGTACACGATGTCCGTGATCAAATCGGAGTCGAAGTCGAAGTCACTATCGTCGTCCACCGCCGCGTTCGCTTGCTCGCTCCACTGGTGCGGGTTTTTGATCTCCGCGAGCGTCTCCTTTTTCTCAAGCGCGCGTCCCAAGGCTCGTTCGCACTTCCCCAACGCGCTCTTCTGGTTGTGCTCCGCCGCCATGGCTTTGTCCCGTGACTTTTTCAGCTTCTCCGATCGAATCAGCTCCGCGCGTAGGCTGCCCTCGGAAGCCGCGAGCTTCTCGTCGCACTCGCTCGCCGAGTACCCGTGATCGTGCACCTGCGATTGCAACTTTTCGTTTTGTAGCTTCAAATCGTTTATCGTCGTCTGCAGCTTCTCGATCGTGCTGTCCTTGCTCCTGCCACTCGTCTTCGCCTTGTTCTCCACGGTGCGCACAGAAATGCTCTGCTCATCGAGCTGCCGCTGGAGCTGCGATCGACCGCTCGCCCCAGCGCGGTTCACTGCGAATCAAGAGTAACAGGTGAGATGGTGAGATTGTGGAACGAGAAAAAGGGTGTGACACGGCACTTTGTTGGATCGCGTTCGATTCGCGATTGGGCCCCCTACGCACCGAGCAGTAAGATCAGCGTCACGACTCCGAGCACCCCCGCGACGACCTCCGCGACGGTGGGGCCTCCCCTACGCCGGGATCGGTCGGTGTACATCGGCATGCCATTTCTGCCGTACATCGTGCACGGAGGTACGTCCGCCGCGCCCCGATTTGCGGAAGGGCGCCGAAGAAACGGAGTGAAAATCTCGTCGACTTGATCCAAACGCGTTTTCCTCTGCCAGGTTGTTATCCACACCACCGCCTTGTCGCCCCTCACTCCATGATGCTCGCGCACACGCTCGTGACCGCGGGATCGGTCCGATACGCGCCCCGTGCTGCGGCGTGGATCCGCGAGACTGACACCCCGCGTCGCGTCGCCTCAACATCCCACTCCACCGCGGGTCCTCCGTCGACGTCGACGCGTTGCGCACCGCGTTCCGAGGCGCTGGCGCTGGATCGCGGCGTCGATGTTGGCACCGTAGGGCGACGCACGAGGGTCGCGCTGGCGACCACGATCGCGGCGGGTGTGTTATCACTCTCCTCGATTGCGCCGTTCACAACCGCGCCAGCGTTCGCTGAGCCCGTGGCCTCGGACTCAATCGAGGTGCCATTGTCTTCGGGGGACACGTCAGCTGCCTCAACGAGTTCCCAAAAAGATGTGCAATCAGATTCGGCGCCAGAGCCAGCCGCACCGGGTACCCCAAGCGGGGCGCCGTTACCCCTGTCCGCCTCCGCCCCCCTGCCGTCCGAGCTGAAGGCACAGGAGAAGGCAGCGGCGAGTGCGAGTGGAGAGGGTGGCGAGAGCGGTGGATCGAAAAAGGAAAAGAGCGCCGGTCGTTTGAAGGAACTCAACGAGCTTCGGGTGGAGCTGGATTTAAAGGAACTGGAGGTTCGGCAGAAATCGCAGGAGTTGGTGCGACAGGAACAAACCACCGCGGTGTTACAGGAAGAGCTCGAATTAGCACGCCGGTTGAACGGAATTTTAAAGTCAGAACTCGACAGCGCCAAGGAAGAGAGCAAACTCTCAATAGGACTGTGCGCGCAAATAGGGGGACCTTTTTAGGAGTAATATTTTTGGGGTTCACAAGTGTAGTAATAAAAGGTATCATTTATCATCTCACTACCACCATATCACCGTACCCCGTTAGTTCAGCGGATCCTCCATATCATCAGCGACTTGTCCAGCGTCCCTACGGTGGCAACCCACTTGCTGTCGCTCGAGAACTTCACATCGCCCACTCTGGAGCCGTGCGCTTTTTCTCGCTTCGCCGGCGCGTCGTGAACCACACACGGGTAATTGAAAACCTTGGCGTCGCCGCTCGAGTCGCCGGTGACCAAATACCTCGAATCATACGAAACATCACAGGCGCTGATGACGTCATTCCCAGCTCCACCCAACCCCCAAACACCCATCACCGGGAACCCGACCGTGCTACAGTGCGTGCGCCAGGTGATGTCGCGCACATCCCCCGTGAACGGGGATTTCGAAAATGAAAAATCTTTTTGTCCGACATCGTCTTTTTCCAGCTGCCAGTGCAACAGCTCGCCCCCCACGCACTGCGAGCGCAGCAGCTGACCGTTGTCTGACCAGTCCAGCGCCCTTATTGTACAGCTGTGACCGCAGAGCGTCGCCACCAGGGTGAACCGTCCAGAAACGTTGGCGTAGACGCGCACCGTCCGATCGCCGCCCGCCGCGGCGAGAAAGCTCGAGTCGGGTGAAAATGAAAGCGCTTCGATTCGGTCAGAAACTTGTTTGTTCCGCTCCTCGGACCACCCAGGTACGGCGGTTCTGTTCGCTCGTTTAAGTGCAACAGGGGTAGTCTCAGCTATTACTTGCAGCGTTTGTGCGTGTAAAACCACGAGTCGCCCATCAATGAAACCAACCGCGAGCAAGTTCCCGTCGGGCGAAAATGACACGCTTTTCCCGCTGACGCCGTTTCCGACGTCCTTCGCGTGGGTTTGCGCTCTTCGCTCTGCGTCACACAAACGCACAAAACCGTCGCTCCCCACAGTGGCGCACACGTTATAATCAGGGTTCCAGCTCACCGCATCCAGGGTACCGCAGGCGCCGGCGATGCGGATCTTAGCGGTAGTGTCGGTGACTTCCCAAAGGTCGCACGCCGTGGTCCCTGTGAAACACTTTATTCGCGAAAAGAGAGACGACGAAGTTGAAGATATTGTCGAAGACGTAACGATCACGCTTCCGTCTTCCGCGCTTTCATTTAACGAATCAACGTCCACTGTCGCCCACGGCGTTATACCTTTCGGTTTCGTCGGGAACCGACTTTGCGGAGGGGCGTCTAAATCACCGTCGACGCCCCAGGGTCGATCCGCGGCTCGGGTGGAAGGTACGTTCGTATCGTCTCCTTTGGAAAGTTTACTCTCGTTACTCCTTCCCGTCGATACTCCTCCCGTCTGCGTCCTGTCCTCCACCATAACCGCGAGCGACCGGATCATTGGCGCCGCGTGTCCCTCCCCCATCGGGTTCTGAAGCGTGATTTCCTCGAACGGCGTGTCTTGGATATCATCTTGGTTAACAGTCAAGTGCCAGGCGAGAAGACGCCCGTCCGCGCCAGCGGACACGACGCACCCTTCATCTTCCAGCAAAACCAACGCCCGGACGCCTTTACTGTTTTCGGTTCCGGGGCGCTTGACGGATGGAGCGGTACCGCAATTGCGATGTGCGTTGCTTTTAACTACGCGTTTTAGTTGTCGTTTGTCTACATCGAACAGCGCCAATGACCCGTCGTCGGTGCCCACCAACAATCCTCCGCCTGGAAGAAACACAGCGGCGTGCGCATAGAACGCCGCATGTTTCCCGAAACTAAGCGCCCGGCCTCCCCACCGACCATCCCCGTCCACGCGCCATAACTTGACGTGCTTCGCGCCGAAAGTGACAAACTCGAATGACTTTTGTTTCGGTTTCTGTTTTACAGGTTTTACACTACCGAACGCGGCGATGCCCGATGCGAACGGCTTTTGAGAGGACTTTAGTTTGGTAGGTCGCTCGTCTTGCCCGACGAATATACGATACGGGTTATAAAGCGCGCCAAACACCGCGGGCACGGCGGCTTGTATTCCCGGAAACGACATCAGCGGGGGTTGATTTGTTCCGTTATTTCCTGAGTTATTTCCTCCAACCTTGTGTTTCTTCCAGTCCCACAGGAACACGGTGTGCTTGTCGTCGCTCCCTACGGTGAGCAAGTGCTGGCCGTCTGGGGAAAACGCCAGGGCGATGAATGAGCGCGCGTACCCGAGCGTGTCCGTGACCGTGGCGAGGTGCGCGCATTCAGACGTTGTTTCTCCATGTCCAGGTCTCACTTCTTCACTGGACCACACACACGCGCTTGGACGCTGACCATCCTGACCGGTAGCGAACGTGACGCCGTCCGGGTGCGCCGCAACCGACCGCACGTCGTCCGTGTGGCCTCGGAAGAACCGCTGCGTGTGCGTTGTTGGGTCGTACACGACGCCCAACGCTCCAATAAAATAAACGAGCTTTTTGTGCTTTGATAGCAACAAGCTGTTCGCCAAGTCCGTCTTTCCCGGGAACCCGTGCGCGAAGTCGAGGTTTAATGTTAAAGTTGGCAGTTGCGATGACCTTACCGCGGTTTTATACCCATTTTTAAGCCAGTCACTAGGCGTGCTAGGCGCGTGTTTACATTGGGGGTAGGTAATTTTTCCCACGAAGCGCGCGTCATCGGGGTCTTTGAACGGGCCTTTTTTTAACAGCTCCTTTCCCAAAACTCTTGAGTCTTTTAGGGTTAATTGTTTGATAAACACGTCGTATGGCATCTGTCCATACGCATCGAAGCCCACTTTTTGGAACATTCCCGCGACTTGTGCGTCACTCAAGTCCCGTACGCCCAGCGAGAACCACGCGCGTTTAAATTCGGCGGGGGACACTTTTCCTGCAAGAGATTTATGATTAGATTTCTTCCCATCACTCGACTGTTCTCGGCCAACCTCTTCCCGTTCTCGCTCGATTGCTTTGAACGCATCCAGCACCGATGTGCCTTCATGTTGGTGGTGCTGGCGCTTCAACGCAGCCGCTGCGCGCATCTTAACCCACGCCTCTTCGAGACGCGCTACATCACCAGAAACTGAAGGGGATTTTTGGTTGGACGGGCCGAGCACGCGCCTGGTCGACGAATCGCCTGCCAGGAGACTAGAAGGAGATTTAGAGAACCTTCCAGCTGGGAGTCCATGTACATCAGTGTCCCATAGAGGAGGGCGGTACTCCCTACGTCGTCGCTCGCGGCGCTCATCCTGTGGGAGGAAAGGAGGGGGACAGGTGGGCACGGTCAAATTCGTTTCGAGATTTGCGACACGGTGGCATCGGAGAGAGTTGGCGAGCGTTGGAGACTCGGCGGAGAGTGAGAAGCGTGGTGCGTGTCCGCCGCACCTCACGAGCGGCAGCGCCCATATCAGGCTCCAGCGCGCCGAGGCCGGCGCGTCGCGAGGACATCGTTCCACTAGCGCGCGGTGGTGTGCGCCAGACTAAATGCGTTTCGGACCGTTTGATGAAAAGGGCCACAATCGACGCTCTAAATCGACGAGTTAATTTACCGGGTAGGCACTCGTTTTCCCCCCAGATCTGGACTGGAGAGTTGACACTTCGCGGAGCACCGTGAAGAGGTCACCATGAACATGGCCGGCATGATGGGCCGCGGGGGCATGATGGGCGGCGCCCCCCAAGCGTCCTCTGGCGATACCCCGCAGGTTGACACCGCGGAGAATGTACAAATTAGCTCACTGGCGCTCCTTAAGATGCTGAAGCACGGTACGTACTGCACGGGCGAGATCTGAAGATGAGAGCTGCTTGATGACGGTCGCGGATCGCAACCGCCACAGGCGCGCGATCGTAACGGCCGAAACACGCAGACCCAACCCAACCCAAACACGCATGACGCATCGAGACCCTCAGCGAGGCTCGAGACCACCTACCCAGAGGGACAACGCCCAGATCGGGACGGTCACGGTCACGTCAGTGAGTTTTAAACCGTTCGGCTGTAAGCGCTCCAGATTTTCCATTTTTGCGCGAAATTGACTCGCATTGAATTAGATGCGCGTCATCGTCATCGCCGTCCTTCGCTGACGTTCCGTTCCCTTCCTTTCCTTTCGTTCCCTTCCGTTCCTTCCCTCCAGGCCGCGCCGGCGTCCCGATGGAAGTAATGGGCTTGATGCTGGGCAGTTTCGTGGACGAGTACACGGTGAAGGTTGTGGACGTCTTCGCGATGCCCCAAAGCGGCACCGGCGTTTCCGTCGAAGCTGTGGACCCTGTTTTCCAAACCAAGATGTTAGACATGCTCAAGCAAACCGGACGGGAGGAGATGGTGGTGGGATGGTACCACTCCCACCCCGGGTTCGGGTGCTGGCTGTCGGGGGTGGACATAAACACGCAGCAAGCGTTTGAACAGCTGAATCCGAGGCTTGTTTCCATCGTGATCGACCCCGTGCAATCCGTCAAGGGCAAGGTCGTGATCGACGCGTTCCGGTTGATCAACCCGCAGACGATTATGCTGGGCCAGGAACCGAGACAAACCACGTCTAACTTGGGCCACCTCAACAAACCGTCGATCCAAGCCCTGATTCACGGCTTGAACCGCCATTACTACTCAATCAACATCTCGTACCGCAAAAACAAGCTGGAAGAAAAGATGTTGCTCAATTTGAACAAAAACAAATGGTCGCAGGGGTTGCGAGTTTCAAACTTCGAGAAGCACGACAGTGATAATGAGAAAGTTGTGTTGGAGCTGAAGCGATTAGCCGACAGGTACGAAAAGGTGGTCATCGAGGAGGACCAACTCACGGCGAAGGAACTTTTAGTGAAGAACGTGGGAAGGCAAGACGCAAAGAAACACCTCTCCGAGAACGTCAGGAAATTGATGTCTGACAACATCGTGCAGACCCTGGGCACGATGCTGGACACGATTTGTTTCTAATGGAGGGTGTAGGGGTTTGTGTGTAGGGAAGCTTGGTGATTAGGTCGTCAGGACATGCTTTCCTTTCTTGAGTCTTTCTTGGGTCGGGATAGTGCTTCCTTCAGATTTGACAATAAAGCGCAACAAAACTTTGATCACCTTTTCGTCTTCGATAGTCGTCTCTTCCCGTGTCTTTGTTGATTTCTCGGAAGCTCTTCGGTGCGGCGAACCGCGTCTCGGCGCACGTCTTAACCGAGGGTGGGCGTTCCCTTGTTTCGACGACCTGGGACACGGCGAACCTTTCGTTTTTCTTTTCGGTCGACGTCACGAACGCGTTTTAGGTTGCGTCGGATGGCCTTGTCGTCAGAG
>TARA_B110000977_G_scaffold9004_3_pt1 | contig 28461 bp, 16 predicted proteins | sample TARA_B110000977 | Tara Oceans TARA_B110000977 (sample SAMEA4397798) | marine metagenome | biome: Polar Biome; feature: [SRF] surface water layer (ENVO:00010504); material: water (ENVO:00002006), including particulate matter (ENVO:01000060) such as... | depth 5 m | reverse complement strand
CCCGTCCCCCCCGCCGCGCCGGTCGCCGCGCCAGCCCCCGAGGGCGGCGCCCCCACCCCCGAAGCAGCTGCGTCTACGTTGGTTGCCGGCTCTGCGTTGGAAGAAACCATCGCCAACATGATGGCCATGGGCTTCGAGCGTGACATGTGCGTCAAAGCCTTAAGAGCGGCGTTCAACAACCCGGACAGAGCGGTGGAGTACCTGTTGACGGGGATTCCTGAGAATGTGATGCCTGCACCTGCGCCTGCTGCTCCAGCTGCTGCTGCGGCTCCTGCTGCCGGTGCCCCTACCCCCAACCCCACCGACCCTAACGCCCCGAACACGCAACCCTTGAACTTGTTCCCGGATGGCATTCCTAACGTGGGGCAAGGCGCCGCGGGCCCCAACGGAGGAATCCTAGATTTCTTAAGAGACAACCCCCAGTTCCAAGCCATCCGCGCGATGGTGCAGGGCAACCCGCAGATCCTACAACCGATGCTAGCCGAGCTTCAGCGCCAGAACCCGCAGTTGTACGGCTTAATTAACGGAAATCAGGAGGAGTTCCTTGCGCTTTTGAACGAACCCATGGCGGAAGGCGCGCTGGAGGGGCTCGCGGCGGGGTTGGAGGGCATGGAAGGCATGGAGGGATTAGCGGGTGGAAACGCGAATCAGATTGAAATCAGCGAGGAGGACAACGCTGCGATTGAACGTTTGGCAGCGTTGGGGTTCCAGTTCGAACTCGCCGCAGAGGCGTTCTTCGCGTGCGAGAAGAACGAGGAGATGGCGGCGAACTACTTGTTTGATTCAGGGGGGGATTAGAGAAGAGGAGATAGAGCTGCATAGAAGCCTTTTTGATGATTGAACACTTAAAATCGGGTCTTTCTTTTTCAGCAACGCTTCGTAAATCTCATCACTTCGTCTGGGGCGTGACGATGGCTAGCGCACGTGTTGCTGAGCTTCTCAACTCTGGGTCGTTCGCGGACGTGGCCCGTGAGCTTGATGCGCTGGAGCTGGAACAAGGTGTGGACCGGCAATGGCCTTGGGCCGCGCACGTTTTAGGCCATCTTAGCAACAACGATCTGCAACTCGCGCGAATCACGCACGAGAGGGCGCCTGAATCTGGGAAAGCTTTGGACGAGACGAAAGCAGCGTTGGCCATGGTCACGTGCGCCATCGCGCGTGACTTCCCTGGTGTACACCAAGCTGCGGCGAGTGGAGCGTGGTCCTCCTCGCTTCAGCCGTTGGTCACGCACGTCGCGTCCACTCAAAAGCAACGCGCGCTTGATTTGATGAAAAGGGCGTACACCACCGTGGAGGTTGAGGTGGCTAGTAGGAATTTAGGAATGAACGCGAGCGACGCCGTAAACGAGCTCACTAACACACACGGCTGGACGTTAAACAACGAAAAAAACATGTTTACCGTGAAGCTGCCAACACCTTCGTTGAGGCAACACGACGCCATGGAAGCACTGCGAAGGCTCACGGAACACGCCGTCGCCATGGATGCGGGATCTGGAGCGGCTTGAGAAAAATAGACAGCTGTTTTTTTAATGAAAACGTAGCAACAACAAACGCTTCGCCTTCGCTCTTTGATACTCTCACACATCCACCACTCAACACATTTATAAAAAACGCGTACCACTTGTTCTGTGCTTTAGTCAATTTCTTGTGCTGTCCTTTTAGGTATAACTGATCACTCGCCGTTTCACTATGCTCTCTGTCGCGCTTGCCGAAGTGTCACGTCAGCCGTTCCGAGAAACTACCTATATTGAAAATATCTTCCTCGAGCAGAGTCATGGCTTTCACAACGAGGGGCGCATGCGCACGAAGACGCACGACGTGTGACCCCGCACCCTAATAATGGGATTGAAGCAGTGCTCGTGCGATAGACATAAACACACCTGCGCGGTGTGCAAACCGTGTCCTCACGGCAAGGTGAAGAAGAACTGCGCGAAGTTCAAGCCCTGCCCTCACGGCAAGCTGAAAAGCCAGTGCGCGGTGTGCAGCCCCTGCCCTCACGGCAAGGTAAAAAAGAAGTGCGCGGTGTGCAACGGCTGCCCATATGGCAAGCTGAAATACAACTGCGCAGTGTGCAGCGCCTGCCCCCACGGGAAGGTGAAACACCACTGTGCGGAGTGCAAAACAGCACGCGCAGCTCCGCCGAGTGCGAAGCGGGTCAAACGCGAGCCGGAGAGTTCGCCCGAGATAATGCAAGAGCCCGACATCAAGGAAGAGCCCGAGCCGTTCACAATTCAAGGCTACTTCGGTTTTGACAAGCAAAGACCAGTTCGATGTCTGTTTCGATACTTCAAGTCTACATTGACTACCTTTAAGTCTACATTCGCTGATTAAAAACTTTATCCCTTGACCACCGCGATCGGCCGCAGCTTCACCGCTTTCTTTGAGATGCCCGCTTCGTGGCACGTGTTGACCACTTCGGTGACATCCTTGTAGCTCTCCGGGGCTTCCTCCATCACAAGTTTGGGCGAAGCTACCCGAATGGCGATCCCTTTCGTCTTCAGTTTTTCCAAGACCTCGGTGTACTCGAGCTTGTTTCTACTGTTGTTTCGCGACCGCGCTCTGCCAGCGCCGTGGCACGTGCTTCCAAACGTCTCCGCCATGCCCTTCTCCGTGCCCGTCAATATGTAGGAACACGTGCCCATGGTACCGCCGATCAAAACGGGCTGCCCCACGTACTGGTAGTCCACCGGGATTAGCGGGTGGTGCGGGGGAAACGCGCGCGTGCTGCCCTTTCTGTGCACTAACAAAGTTTTCAGCTTACCGTCCACCATGTGCTCCTCTACTTTCGCGATGTTGTGCGACACGTCATACACTACGTGCATATCCAGGTCGTCCGCGGTTGTGTCGAACATCTTGGAGAACGCCTGGCGGACGAGAAACGTCATCGAGGAGCGGTTGACCCAGGCGTAGTTCGCGGCGCAACTCATACCTGCGAGGTAGTCTTTGCCCTCTTGACTGTTGATCCTTGCGCACGCTAACTGTCTGTCGTTGACGCCGATGTTGTCCCTCGCCATGGCTCGCTCCATGGTGGTCAGCGCGTCTGTGGCAACCTGGTGCCCCAGCCCCCTTGACCCTGAATGAATCATCACCATGACCTGCCCTTGTTGCTCGATGCCCATCTTCCCCGCCGCAATTGGGTCGATGATCTCATCCACGATTTGAATCTCAGCGTAGTGGTTCCCCGCTCCTAAAGTTCCCATTTGGGGCAGGCCTCGTTTCTTGGCTCGCGCAGAAACTTTATTAGGATCAGCATTCAACATACGCCCGTACTCCTCGCAGTGTTCTTTGTCCTCCGCCCACGCGTACCCCTCGCGTAGGCTCCAGTCCATGCCCATCTCCAATGCCGCCTCCAAATTTCTCGGACTCGTCGGGATTATTCCTTGGCTCCCCACGCCGACTGGGATGTGGTCAAACAACGATTGCGCTAGTTTTTCTTTTATATCCGTCACGTCGCTTTCCATGAGGTTGGTTCGTATCACGCGGACTCCGCAGTTAATGTCGAACCCGACGCCTCCGGGGCTCACAACCGCATCCGGGTCACTCATATCGAACGCGGCGACGTTTCCGATTGCGAACCCGTAGCCCGAGTGCACGTCGGGCAGGGCGATTGATTTCTGCACGATGCCGGGTAAGCACGCCACGTTCGCAATCTGTTTCACCGCGGGCAAGAAGCCCCCGTGGTCGCCCCGGTCGCAGTACTGTGAGAGTTCATCGAACAGCAAGGTTTCCAACCGCTGGTTGACGTAAAACACGCCTGGCACCCTCATGTTCGGCACGAACCCGGGCTTTACCATCCACTGCGTGGGGGTTAGCCGGGTGAGGTATGCCATCTCCTGCGCGTACGTCCGGCGCAACATCTTTCCGGTGCCCGCGATGTCCTCCATCGTGAAGGTCTTTGGTTCGGACGACTTCTTATACCTTCTTACACCTTCTTATACCTTCGTAGAGCACCTAGCTCGTACTCCCAATGTCCGCGCCGGTAGCGCGATGCCTGCGCGAGGGGGTACCGTCCGGACGGCGCGAACGTGTGCGTCGGCGGCGGCGGTATATAATGTTTTTCTTTTCTTTTTCCTTTTTCGAGTTGTTATTTCTTGGCCATTTTCCCTCACGCCGGGAATGGTGAAGAAGGAAGTGTATGAGGACAATGACGAAGGCGACTTCGGTCCTCTCGGCGCAGACACCGATGAGGACGAGGAGAATGTGCCCGTCTCGAAACTTGGGAAGCGCCTTCGCGAGAGCGAAGAATCGATGGACGAGGACTTCTTTGAACGTAAGGGTACCGAAATGGAGTGCTTGTTTCAGGAGGAAGAGGATCCAGACAATGACTTCTTTAAAACTGACAGTGGCAGTGACGAACGCATCGTGGAAAGAAACCTTCGACGCCTACGACTTGAACAATGTGAAAAACGAGTTGCGCCTTGGATCCTGGCTTACCTGGAGCAAAAACGCCCGGATACGCCTGAGTGGAAGCCGCCGAACGGCCGTGGCGTTGGGAGGGCAGGTAGGAATTTGAGAGGAAGTTGTCATGCTTTTGATGATGAATGGGTTGGGCGCGGGAGTTATCCGTGTGACTGGTGTGTTGGTCTGTGCTTTTGCATTAAAGAATTGAAGGACGAATCCGACTTGGAATACAAAGTGCGCTACGACGCGCTGCGTCACTGGCGTGAAGAATACATAGATAAAAAGCTCGGCGTTGCCAGAAGCGATTATAGCTACGCGGGACGAATGAAATACGCGACCGAGCCGTTGTTGTTCGTATTGGGAGACAAGCTACGGGATACATTTATCTTGAGTGATAACAGGTGTGGCCCTCTTATGCTACACGACATCGCAAAAGCAGCGCCGAAAAGCCACGACGACTTCGCCGGAATCGAAAGGAACAACACTTCGCGCTGGGGCAGAACATTGGCCACGGCCACGGTCCCTTTGATTCGAAAGAGGAGGGGGCGCACGATTCGTTCATCGAAGCGCTTGTGAAAATGGAGGCGCTCGCGTGTTTGAAAATAGATGAGGGACGTCGCGTTGGGAATCTTGAGTTTGTCGACGGGCGTACTCTTCAATGTAAAGGTGATGAATATCCTACCAGTGTCACAATTCTTAAAGACGTTCATGCGGAACATAAAAATGGAAAGCGTCGACGTGGAGACGTTCCGACGCGGACACCTTCGTTGAGAAGCTCGTCTCCTTTGGACCCAGCGTTGACGACGCGGCGAACACGGTAGAGATGGCTTTCTAAATCTCTTTGGCGAATTCAGTACCCTGGATGGTATCCTGGATGCTGGTATGTGCTAGCATGGAACCCCTGCGCACCGCTGTCAATGCGTTGAGCCCCAGACCCGAGAAGTACCGCGTCAGAGATGTTTTCCCTGAATGGGCGGAAGGCGTGTGTCGGGTGATGAGAGACGTCGAGCAAGTGCAGTGGAATAAAATACTCCCGCGAGAGGGAGTACTGGCCGACTCAAGTCTGCCTATACAATTCGCGCCTATGCCCTATGAAGAACGCGAGGGGTGGGAGGAACGGTTCCGGGTCTTCTATGATAACTTCCGCAATGAACATGATTTAGTACTCTTAGACCGGCGTACGGGTATCATCATTCCTGAGCGGTTTCGCGGAGCGAAGTGCAAAGTGCATAGTACTTTTAAAGAACAAGAAATGAACGTTAGTTTTCTTTTACACACTTACGTTCTCTCTCACGCCCCCCCCATTGCGTACTTGGCTATTTCCCTTCTCAGCGGCCCTATGCCGTTCACGCCCGCTAGCCCTACTCCTCGGGCCCACGCCACCCCCACCGAATCCACCGCGAACAGTTTCTGTAGCCCGTCAAGCGCAGCCATCATTGGAACGTTCGCGCGGCGCGCTTTGTGTTCGTACAGCGACAAACAAACGGACGACCCGATGTCGCCGCCCGTTTCCACCGTGTCACAAAACACGTCGTGCAACAACGTGACGTCCCGTAAACCCAAGTTGACACCTTGCCCGCCAAGCGGGTGCACTTGGTGCGCGGCGTCGCCCACCAAGGCTAAGCGATCACTCACGTGGCGCCCTGTGAGCTTCGTGGCTAACGGGAACGCGCCTCTTTTTCCCGAAGCCGAAACGACAGATGGGGGTTGTTCGAACGGCGCGCCGCCTATCATACTAACTCCAGCACCGAGCCCGCCATTTTTATGGGACTCCTCTAAAACACGCATAACCCTCTCCACCCCAGGCCTCAAGAACTTCGATACTATGTCTTTTTCGTTGGGAACAGAAAAAGGGAACGGTGACGAAGATGTCGCCGACGAATGCGTTTCTTCATCACCAAAGTCTTCGTCTTTGTCAGAATAATCGTACCTCCCCACCCCCCGAAACGCCTGGTCCACTTCTTCCGCAAACTCTTGGTCACTTAGACAAACTATTCTATCAGCCTCTTGTGGCGTGTTGGTCCACACCACGTTCGCCACGTGTGGGTCTTCAGTGCAAGGCAAAACCGCCAAAGGTCCGTTCGGAAGAAACCGCTGGAACGCGACGTCCGTGGAACGGTCAAGGCGAACCGTCCCGCACAACGCTTTTAAATTATACGGCCAACCGGGGGCGCGTATGCCCGCTAACGTTCGAACTTTACTCGCCGCGCCGTCCGCGCCTATGACGACCCTGGCTTTGATTGTATTTACGTCGCCAGTTGTTTCGTTCCGTAAATGCACCTCCGCTGGTGCGCCTCTTTTTCTGTTTTCGTTCGCGGCCCCGACAGCGCCGTCCACGGAAAGCGCGTCGACAGATGCATTACTCATCATCACCACGCCAAGTTTCTCAGCCGCCTCTGCTAAAGCGGCGTGTACCAGTCTGTTCTCCACGACGTGTCCTAGCGATTCAGCGCCGACTTCCACTGAGTCGTACCGCACGTGGCCTGCAGCGCGTGCGTCCCACACCTGCATCGCAGTGAACGGCCTAGCTCGCGCATTTTTTATTCGGTCCCACGCCCCAACTTGACGCAAAAGTTGCACGGATACGGGGGTCAGGGCGCTTACCCGGGCGTCGGGAACTTCTGGCGGTGCATCCAGCAAAGTGGGCGACGGAGCTACGTTCTTGTCCACCAACGTCACGGATAGGTGCTTGGTGCGTGTCGAACACCTTAACAGACACGCAAGCGCCGTGCCCACCACACCGCCTCCCACGACGCACACATCGACCACGTCATTTTGCGATGCATCGGACGAGACGAATCTGCGCAGCGCCGTGATCCGCGGTTGTGATCGCTGTGGCGCGGCGCCCGCGAATTCCACCAGGCGCGCAACGTGCCGTCCAGCGGGCAACATCGCGCCAACCACGCGCGCCACCTGCGACTTGCGATGTGAAACGAGGAACGAGGAAGACAACAAAACGACGACGATTGGAGAATGAGAGAGCGTCACGATTTTTTTCACGCAAACAGTCGCTTTTCTTGCAAAAAAAAAACGTCTACTTCGCGAGCGTCGCGACCGCGGCTTCTCCCGGTCGCAGCGGCACCGCGCACACGCTGGTTTTGTACTGCCCCGCTGATGGGCCTTCTGAGTCACTCGAGCTCGTCCGCGTGCTGTACGACACGTACAGAATTGCGTTGTTCCCTGGGTCGTATATCCTGCGCACTTTCAGATTTTTTCTGTTAAACAGAGACAAGTTTTTGGACTGGCTGAACAGCTCCTTCCCTTCCTTGCCTCCTAAATCGCCCCGGACTGAGATCCCTGATTCGTCCCTGGTGCACGCCAGGGATGTCTGAGAAGGCTCGCTGAACACATCACCGCTCGAAAGTTTCGCACTGACGCTCCTTTTGAAGTCGGAGAGGTAAATGTTGACGCCGTCGACTAACGGATCTTCAAGAGAAACAACCTGAACGCTATCCTTGAAAACGATGCCACTGGCGTTGAACTCGGAAACCACGGTGGAGTCGCCGCCCGCGAGGGAAGGGGGGGGGTTGGTGGCGAACGCGGACAGTGCGACTGCAGCGGCGAACGCCACGATGGCTTGGGCGCGACCAGCGGAAACGGACTCTGACTCAGAAGCCTTGGCGATGACTGAAAAAGGGGTTCGGCTGACGTGGCGGGTCGAGTTCATCGCCCTCCCCCGAAACCCCCAACGTCTGGGCACCCTAAAAGTCCCTTGGAACGAAACACACGTCGACACGTGGAGTGAGAGAGGCGAAGCAGACATGGTCGGAACACGCGTAAGGAGGCACGAACGTAGGTTACGCTGGTAACACAACCAAGGTGCCCCTGGTTGTGACAATGACAATGGAGACATTCTAAGATGCCAAAAAGTAACACAATAAATTATCTTACACCGCACAACCATCTACACTACCTCTTCCTCCGGAGCCGCTTCATGAGCTTGGCGTACCGCCCCACGTCGATGTGTTTGTGCTGGATGGTTTTCTTCCAGAAGTGATTTTGCATCCGGTTACTCCAGTCGTTGAAGGAAAAGTCCCGGTTGTTCACCATGAAGTAGGTGTACATTAGTATGGCGTTGAACACGCCGACGAAATAAGAGATAGGCTCCATCACGTCCCAACTGAGTTCAACATAAGTCAGACGCATGAAAGTCGCGAGCTGTGCGCAGAGGGTTAATAGACCAGCGAAGACGATGAATTTCGATCGTCGTTTCGCCCTTGCAGCTGCTGCGTCAATTTCTAATTTCATGGCGGCCAATTCCTGTTCCACTTCGACTAACGTTTGCGGCTGCATGCCGTACACGCTTGATGGAACCGCTGGCAACGTCCTCAATATGTCCTTCGTTACCTGGGTTGCGTTTAGGTAGATGATATCCTCGAGCTGTATGATGACGCCTGCATCTCGAAACGCGGCGGTTATGTGTTGCTTTTGTTTTGTATCAGCAAACCCGTGCTCGGTTAATAACGAATCGAATTCATCTAAACTTAAATGACTTCTGGGTTCGTGAGGCACATCGCTCATGCCTTCCAAAGCTTCTGTCGGGACGCAGCTCGCGATCGCGTCCAAATCCTCCCGCACCGCGATCGCCTTGGAACTCGCGAGTAGCGAGTTTAAAATAGAAGAAGCGCCTGTTTGTTCAGACCCCGACCCGTAGACGCCATCATCTTTGTTTCCCAATTTCGATTCTCCCGATTCTTTTGTTTTGCCATACTTGCCATCCTTCGCCTTGTACTCTTTTTTATAACCCTCCTTGCCCTCCTTGCCGTATGCATTGCCACTGCTTCCAGAGCCGGCGTGCAGCAGCGAGTGCGCGGCGCGCAGCGCGAGGGGCGCGCGCGAGAAGTCCCCGGGAGTAGTCGCCGCGCGACCCTTCGCCCATGCAGCAGCGGAGGCTGAGGAAAACGCGTGATGGTGATCTGCACGTCCCGCCAGGGCTCCCGCGCGCCATGACACGTGTGAGGCAGACACGCCGGCATCGCCGCACACCGTGCGCGCGAGACTCGCCGCGGAGGCGTTGGACGCCGCCGCGCGGACGCCGCGTCGCGCCGCGTGCCACATGGCGATCGGCAATGTTCGAGCGAATCGGATTTCGACCTTTCTTGGGGACACGCTGTCTGGTGGTCTACAAATCATGTGGACCTTTCGCGAGCCCGATGTTTCGTTATTCAGGGTCTAATCACCAGTTAAAAAAGAGACAAATACCAAATGGGTATTTTCTTCACAAATACTCGATTGTTCTACTCACCCCCCCACGACTTCACCCACGAACCCCCGAATCCTCCCGTTCCATGTGTTGACTTCCTGTAGTGTCGTCGCTATCTCCACCTTCGCGTGTGGGACGATTTCCCTCAACAAATGAGCACTCGACGCCGGGTGCGTGGCGTCGCCGCAGTCCCAACACAGAACTAAAGTTTTTGGCACTTTGGAGGACTTTTCATCCAACATTCGCCGCATCTCCTCCAGGCTCGGCAAATCGGATTGCGCAGACGCGGTCATGACACACTCGAATGAGTCTTGCCGCACGCCAAGCGGCGTCGCCGGCTCATCTCCCCTGTGGGTATTTTTGAAAATAGGTCGTCGTTTGCGTCGTTTGGAGGTTGCGTCGAAGCCTCGAGCAACCGCTGATTCAATTTGTGTTTTTCGAGTAGCTCTCGTATCATGGAACGTGGGCACTATTACCAGGATTAAACCGTCAATTTCGGGGTCATCGGTGTTTCCGCAAGATGTTGATTCCACACCCTGTCGAGCTTCTTCTGCTTCCTGCATTGCTTTTCTCAGCGCGAATATGGCGGAAGCGGCACCCATCGAAGCGCCGCCCACGATGAGCTTTTGGTTTTTTTTACATTTGTCAGAATGATGTGCTTCTTCGCTTCTTCGCTTCAACCTCGCCAACGCCAGCATGTCCCCCCCCAACGTATCCCACGCACACTGCGATGGGGACGACGCTGCAGACGACGCACCGTGCCCCACGGCGTGGTACCGAACCACGTGCGTCGAGTTTTGGAAAGTTTGGGAGCCCTCATCAATGACGTCCTCGTCTCCAGCGCACCGCCAGAAATCCCACAGCCTCTCGTCATCTTCGCCGCCCATCGAGTTCCCCAAACCGTGGCCCCACACCACTAACGCGTCTGAGTGTACTGATTGCCCATATTCGATTGTCTCGACCTCCACACCGGGGCGGAGGGTCTCGCGACCCATGGCGCCAGGGACTGTGTCGCTAAGTCAGCTGACAGAGAGAAAAAGCAAAAGAATAAAAACCGTTGTCGTTCAGCGCATTGGATAATCCGACATTAACCTTGTTCATTGTCGCGAGCGCCGCGCTTAGGGTTCAGGGTTTGGGTTTGTTCAGGGTTACGACCTGTAGGGACACTGCACGATGGCGGCTGGCAAGACTTTCACCGAGACGGATTCCTGGGCCGTGGCAATCGCGTTCATGGTGTTCGCCATCCTGTCCGTGTTGATCGAAAATTCGTTACACTGGCTGAAGCATCATTTGCACGCCAAGCCGACGTTGCTAAAGGTGGTGCACAAAGCCGAGGAGGAGCTATTTCTGTTGGGTTGCGTTAGTTTCACGCTGTTGGTGTTCGAAAACATGCTCGTGGAGAACACGTGTGTGAAGTCAAGCCGGTTTGACGCGGACAACTGGGCGATGTGTCCTTATACCTCGTCTTACCATTCGAGTTATAACTCATCTTCCTATAGTTCAACGTACCGAAGAAAACTCACAGCATCCACCGACGACTCCGTGTGCGGCGACGACTCCGAGCCGTTCCTGTCCGCCGCAGTTCTACACCAAGTGCACTTGTTTATTTTCTTCCTTGCGCTGGCGCATGTTTGTTACACCACCGCGACGTTGGCGCTCGGTCGGTGGCGGTTGCGGAACATGATGGCCAAGCGGTTGTTACACATCGAAAAAACCATGGCGAAGGTGGGGCAACTCACCACCAGCGACGCGCACTCGCTGGCGGGGAAGATGGTCACAAGGAGGACGCTGTTACACCTGGAAAAAGACGAGTCGAACGAGCTGGGTGGAATGAATAGCGGTATCGACGAAAAGAAAAAGGATTTCAAAAACTCGCCTTCAAACGGCGGCGACGATTTTAACGACGCGACCGACGACATCGACGTGACGCCCAAACTCGGTCACGAGGAGTGCGTCACGCAGTTCGCCGCGGACGCGCTACGCGGCGACGGCGCCGCTTTAGCGGAGAAGCAGCACCACTTTACGTTCGGGCTAAGTAGGTCGACGAAGCACCGACACCGGATGTTAAACATTGACAAACTGAAAACGTGGATCCACGTGCCGAGTAAGACGTTCATTGCCGAAGTGCTCGGTGTGCGTCTGCCAGAGGCCACTTTGATTCGCTTTGAATTATTATTCCTGCGCCAGCACAACGTTCGGTCGCTGTCCTTCGACTTCCCGCAGTACGTCGTGGAGTGCGTGGACTGCGACAGCGGGGACCAGCTCGGGATGAGCCCGGGGCGGTGGCTAATCGCGACGGCGATCATCGTGATGATGGGCCCGTTCGAGAAGATCAACCTGGTGATTTCCATCGCCAGCTTAGTTACTTTGTTAGGGTTAGCGGCTTGGCTGAAAACGCGGGTGGACTACATCATGCGTGTTGAAAAGTTTGGCGACGAGTTGAGTGATGGGCGGCTTTTTCTGTTGTCCCACCCGCGGCTCGCGAAGGATTTGTTCATCTTCATTCTGTACCAGCAATCGTTCCACGTCGCGAGTTGGATCTTCGGTGCGTGGCAGATTGGTGTGGGGACGGGGTACGGGTGTTACTACGGGGAGACGTGGTCGGTGGTGGTGTCCGGCGTGAGTGTGATGCTAGGGCTGTTAGTGGGAGGGTACGTTATTCTTCCGTTGGAAGCGTTGGTGTCGCAAATGAGCGGCGCGTTCCGAGCCGAGTTGCTGGATGAGAAAGTACAAAGCGTCATGACGACGTTGGCGGCTAAATTAGAACGCAGACGAAGAGGGATTAAAAAGTTTGCCACGCAGGAACAGGCGGTTGTGCACATTCAAAAGACGTTCCGGGCGCGGAAGAAGCGGAATTTGGATAAAGCCGCGCGGGTTGCTATGCTGCACGCCGCGAGCTCCGGGTCAAGGGCGTCCGGTAAATCCTCAAATTATTCCAGCGGCAAGTTTGGCGGGTCCAATTACTCATCAGGCGGCAAGTGGTCCGGAGGAACCGAAAAGAAACAGAAGTGGTCGGGGGGGAGCGTCGCGTCGGTCGATTCCATAGACGAGGTTAGGGTGGAGATACCTGGGGAGGATGAGGTGAAGCCGTGAAGGTGGACTTCATCTCTCTCTGCTGTGTTGCGCTTTGTTGTTGGTTGTTGGTTGTCAATCATGTACTGTATTTTACTTCCCATACCATGGTAGTTAAGTCTTTCGTCGTTTTCGGTATCGCCGCTCAGAACGCGACCGCCATGGGTCGTAAGCGCCATGAACGGCAAGCCGCTTCGAAGCGCCCGGCGGCGAAGCTTGGCGGGGGCGGTGGGTGGAACCTGAACGACCGGGATCCGAACGATTCAACACCGGTGCCAGAGTACCCCGGTGTGTCGGCGGATGCATCTAAACCGTGGGAGGAACCGAGACCCATTGGCGACCGCGTTTCACCGACTACAGATACCACAAAGCCCACGAAACGCGCGTTCAGCGGCACGGGATGGCGAGTCGCCGCCCCCGGTTTCGACCCCAAGAACCCTGGACAGTCCCTTGAACCGAGCACTTTGCCCAAGGTTCTTCTTGGAAACCTTCCGTGCGACGTTGCGCCCGAGTTGCTACGATCGCTTCTTCACGAAAAGTGCGATTCCATCAATCTAGGCGACGCGGACGGCGAGCTGGTTTCAATCACCGTCGCGGTGTTCGGCCCCGCGCGGCCTAAATTAAAGCGGGACAAGAAACGGGAACACAGGGGGTTCGCGGTGGGGGAGTATAGCACCCGGGGGGCGGCGGAGGCGGCGGCGGCGGCGTTGAACGAAAGCGAGCTTCACTCGCCGAGCGCGCGGAATAGAATGATAAAAGCATCCGCGGACGTCGGCGCGGCGATGGACGCGGCGTTTCTAGCAGGGTGCCAAGGGGAGGATGTAGTTGTTCGGGATGGTGAAACTGGGGACACTGGGGATGGTATGAACAAAAAAGAAATAGACCGTAAATTAGACCCTGCCTCCCCACTGTACGACCCGCCGTTCGCGATGAGCGAGATTAAAAACTTCCCCATGCGTTTGTCGTGTTTAGCGACGCACACGACTTTGCGCGATTTGGACGAAATGGCTAAAAAACGGCTATACAGGTACCTCACCGACGCCATCCCTGGCGTGCCTGAGCTCGTGGATGTCATAAAAATAATGGAATCAGTAGCCCCTCGGTGGACGCGGGTAAAGGAACTGATGGAGTCGGTGGAGGCGTTTTTGGTGATCACGAGCTTCATGACGGAGGCGGAGCGACAGGAAAAAAAGGTTGTCACTTTCTTCGACCTCGCGTGCGGGCACGGGTTCGTCGGGCTGCTGTTCGCGTTTTGCTTTCCAGACAAGGTGGTCAAAGCGTGTGACTTCTACGAAAGACCTGCCTTCAAGGCGTACGGAAGGGTGTTAGGGGCGCTCGCGAGTTGTGAGGCGAACGGGGTGGGGTTTAGCGCGGAAAAATGGATCGCGGAAAACCAAGACAAAATCGATCAAGACTTGAAAAATCCAGAAGAAGGCGACGAGACGATGACAAATAAAGGTACCGAGACTGTTCCAGACTGGGTACCGTCTTCAAATCAACCCCCTCAAAAGGGAAGCTCTTCGAACCAGGAGGATGAGCAGCGGTGTATAGCATTTCTAAACAAAAACCTCCCCGGCTCTTCTCTTGAAAACGTTAAATTCACCGAGGGCGACTTGAACATTTTGGCCGACGCGATTAATGAAAATTCTTTCGTAGTCGCGCTGCACGGGTGTAACGAAAGCACCCGGGACGCGGTTGAGATTGCGTTAACGAAAAACGCGCTGTGGTGCGTTATGCCTTGCTGCGTGGTGAAGGATCTTTATTTGCCGATGTGTGTTTTATCCAGACTAAATGATGCATCTCGCTACGCGTTTATCGTCGGCGCCCTGGCTCAGAAATACAAAGCGAGCTACGTGCGATCCATCGACGGGAAAATCACGAACCGAACCCTGATGGTTTTCGGGGGGTTACAGAGTGCAGAGAGTACTGCCGGGAGTAATGGACAGGTGACAGCACCCTCTCAACCCCCTCAAGGGCCTTTCACGTTGCGGTTTCCCATGGCGCATAACAAGCCGGTGGGGCGGGTCGCGGCGCGCAGGGAGGTGATGGAATAGGAGAGGGACAAAAGTGTACAAGTAGTCTCTAGTCTTTTTAAGTTGTCTATCTATCTATGCACGTTTAGCGTCTTGTCTACTACTCGCCGACGCCGAAATAGCCGCGGATGGTGAAGGGCTCTTGCTTGATCTCTTGTTCGAGCTTGACCTCGGGCTCTTGTTTGATGTCGTGCGAACTCTCCTTCTCGCGCTTGATGCGCTTCGAGCTCGGCGGATCCACGCGCGCTGCTTTGCACGCTGCGCACCTGTATTTCCGCTTGCCGTGAGGGCAGGAGTTGCAGTCCGCACACTCTTTTTTCAGCTTGCCGTGCGGGCAACCGGTGCACTCCTTGCAGTTTCCCTTCACCTTGCCGTGAGGGCAGAGCTTGCACGCCACGCAGTTGTGTTTCTCCTTCCCGTGTGAAGCACAGCGTTTTTCCCATCACTCACGATCCCTCGTCACCGCACCCATTGCGCGAACGAAGTGCGACGACAAGCAGCGTTGAAAAAGTCGTAGCTTTTTCGTCTGAAACGCGGTTCTCGGAAAAGACGAGATCTCTGACACTTGTCCTTTATCTTCACAGATCTGTGCGTGCCCAAACAAACACCACCGCCTGATCACTTCGAGTCACGCACGCGTCGTCACACACACATCTCGACCGTCGTCGTCTTCTCGTCCACTCCTTGTCGCACGCACGCTTCAGACACCCACAGCCGTTCACACCAACCCGGCCCACGACTCTATATACAAGATGTTCACATCACTCGGCGTGTGCTCATCGACCCGCGTGGTGGTTCCTGTGCGGCTTGCCTCTGGTGCAAAAGGCGTCCCCGCGCGTCCCCGCGCCGTCTGCGTGGTCGCCACGGCACGTATGGACATTGACACCCCCTCCGTGTCCGGCTCCGAAATCAGTGCCGATGTACGATACCTCCTTCCCTCCGATTACGCATCGATGAAATCTGAATCCAATCTCATCGCCACCGTCTCGGCGAAAGCGGCGCCGGCTCCAGCTCCAGAAATCTCCCCCTTCGTCGCGTTCTGCAGAGCGAACTGGGGCTTCTTCGCGGCGTTGCAAACGGTGGCGCTGATCGGCGCGAGCTTTAATGGAAGGCTCGCCCGAAAGCGACGTTTGGAAATCGCCGAGATCAACGGCAAGTTGCGCGCGATGATGGCGAAACAGGAGTTGGCCGCGAGCTTGAGGAATGATTTCGCGAGCGAAGACGAGGACGAAGTGACGAGTGAAAAGTTATCACAAGGCAAGCAAGCGCTTGCGAACCGGGATTTCGAGCTCGCAGTCAGCGCATTCGACGAAGCCAGAGTTGCTGCGAACGCCGCAGGAATTAAATCAGCCGAGCTCAGCGCGTACAAGGGGTTGGCCAGGGCTTTGATTGAAGCCGGTCAAATCAAGGCGGCCGTTGGTGAGTTAGTCGCGGCGGTGGACCTGGCCGTGGAGCAGAACGACTCGTCCGTGTACGGCATGCTCGGGGATTGCTACACCGACCTCGCGGAGCTCGGGGAAGCGGGGAGGTACTACGATCTGTGCTTAGCGATGGACTAGAAGAGAGGGTATGGTTTGTTAGTCATCGATTTCATTTCTTGACACTTTGCCAAAAAGCCAAAAAGGTGGCAGTTCAATTTTTCGAAAGACTCGCTCGCTCGCACGCTCTACAAAATATCTCGCGGGAATCCTCTTGGATCGGCCAACTGATTGGCTGGAGGGGGCGGGATTTGACAGGCAGTGCTGACAGTTCAGTTTGGAAGGCGCTGGAGAGCTTCATACTAATCTCGGTATCCGCCGGGGATAAATCGCGCTCCCCGCCCCGTCCCCGCCATAACGCGTCGCGTCGTGTGACGTCCGCGTGGAATTACACCACACGTTCCCGAGCGAAGGTGCGCTAGTGTCCCGACAAATCGGCATATGTTTCCCCACGCATCCCCACGCGCTCGAAGCGTCGGGCAGACGCATCCCGGGAAATATTTCTTTCTGAACGCGCCAAAGATGACAAGTGCCGAAGCGTCAATCGATCTCGACACACGATCCCCCAGTCGCTGACTCCTTCCCTATTGTTATTCACTCTTGTATTAGATATTTCTCGGCACGATGTACACCCTGGCGCGGGTCTCGAGTTGCGCCGCGAGCACCTCGGGTGCGCACCGCGTGGGTGGCCGCGTTGATTCCCACACCTCCGCGTGGCGCGTATCCCCGCGACTGAAATCCCGAGCCTCACCCCCCCGACGCGGCGTGCGTGTGCTCGTCGCGGCGCGCAAAACGAGTGGCAATGAGAGCAGAGGGGAGGATGATGACCGTTTGGGTCGCGGTGAAGGAACGCCTCGTGAAGCCTCTGGTGCGGGGGCACCGCAACCCAGACCTCGCCCATCCCCGAAATCCCGCATCGACTCCAACAAGCCGCACCACTTGAACAAGAGCGGCACGAAAACCCCAAACGCGCTGACGCCTCCGCCGCTGAAGCAAGCCATGAAGATGAAGATAAGCGGCGAGGAAGTGGTGAACAGTGCAGAAGAAGTGGTGGATGTGACGAAGAGTGAAGAACAAGTGTTGGACGAGCAGCAAGAGCAGCAATCATTGGAAGAACAGCGTCGACGCGATGCTTTCGCTTTGCAAGACCGGGAAGTCCTCCCTAATACCTCTATCGACCCCGAATTGGACGTCATCCCTACCGGCCCCTTGATCGAAGACGAAGGGTTCACGTTACGCAAGAAACGCCTGGAGCTGGTGATTGAAGAGAAGGAGTGGCGATTGGAAGACGCCGTGGAAGGCGAGGACAAAATGTCAAAAATTTTCGAATACGTAAACGCAGTTGAGGCGTACAAAGAGTTGTGCTCAACGCAGGTGCCCAACACGGTTTCGGATTTACTCTCGCAGTACGTCCAGGTGTATCAAATCGCACCAGGTGCACCAGGGTACGACTCCGCGTTCGAGTTCCTGTGCATGGGGGATGATGAAGAGGAGGATGATTTGATTGGAAATTCAGAACCCTCGGCTGACTCAGAAGCCTCCCGAAGGGGCTTCACTTCCTCGAAGCCCAACAAAAAGCGCGCCGGGATTGACATTTCGCAAGTCGACGAGATCATCCGCGCGCTGGGCGGGGATACCGAGGATAGCGATTCCGAGGACGACGAGGATGACGACGATTTGGACGACGCGGCGTGGCGGTTGTTGCGGGCGGCATCTCAGAAAACGGGACCCGGGCCCCTGCACGCCGCGCAGGACGTGAAGGGCCGGTGGCGTTGGTTAGAGGACGACCTGGGCCGCGCATTAGAACGAAAGCCCGAGGGCGAATTCAGCGTCAAACTCATGTCCGTCGAGGAGATGGTCCAGAACGGCTTGAACGTCAACTCGCTGCACGAAGAGGTTGACCCGGCTGAGCTGGTGGACTTTGCTGGTTGTAGAAGTTGGGACGACGCTATTCGTGTGGGCAGAGAAGTGGAAGCGGCGCTGGAGCACATGAAAACGGACGGGTGGGAGGTCGATACTCGGTCCTGGTGCAACGACGTGGACGCGCTGATGGTCGTGAAGGAGTTGGCGCCGTTGAGGACCATGTCTTACGTGGATGGAAGGGTCGCACCGAAGGCTGATAAGAAGCAGTCTAAGGAATCAACCGACCAGTCGAAAAAGCAAAAGCCGTCCCGCCTTCGGGGCGAAAACAACGCCGTGAGCAACGGCCACGACGGTGAGAAGACGCCGGACGACGAGAGCTTAGCCGCGTGAATTTTTTTGTTGTAGACTGAACGGTCTGAGGGAAAGGGGATAAGAAAAGGGACGAGAAGCTACGCTCTCGATGTAAACTACTGCAGCGCATGGTGTTTTGTAATTCACAAATTAAAATTTCATTAAATACTACTCTATTCCACGCCTACCTTCCGCGTGGTCCACTTTAAAGCTATGAAAGCTAGTGTGACGTACCCTACCGCTAATCCAGTTAACGCGGCGATATCGTTCCACATGTCACGTGTCGTGTCGCCAAACTTGAAGAACTGTAGGACTTCTTGGCCGGTCACGTCGACGGCAATTGAATTTTCATGATTTGAATTTTCGGAATTTTTCCACTTGGGCGTAAACTGGAACACGCCGGCGTCTAAGAACTCGTTGATGAGTAACGCTTCAAACGCGCGATTGACAAACGATCCGCTACTCAGAACCTTGGTGATCGTAACGCTTATTGGAACGCTTTCACCATCACCTTGCGTTTTCTGTTCATTCAGGAAGAACCCGCCGCACAAAAGGTTGACTAGTAAGACTAGCAACCCGCACGCGTTTGCGGTGGCGTTTGAGGGGGTGATCATTCCTATTGTCATCATGAGGCCAGACGCGGCGACGTTGGTCAGGACTAGAAGGATAGTAAACGTCATGAGACAGCTAATAGCGGTGTTAATGGTCGATTCATCTCCTGACGGTTCACCTTCACTTTCTTGAACACTTCCTTCTCCATCGCCAAACCCGTGCAGCCCGATCATGGGGTAGCTAATCATCGTGAAGAACAGCGGAGGTAACACTCTCAAAATAACCACATCAAACCACAGCACGCTGGAAAAATAAACCCAAGTCGAGTATAACCCTGATAACCGTTCCCGCAAAAACAACAACCGCTCTTCCCTCCAAACAGGCAAGCTACTTAAACTCATAAGCGCCAAGTGCAGCAGCACAAAGAATAAAGCCCCCATTCGGTTTTGAATGCCCCCCGTGTTTCGCGTCGCGGATTTGAAAATGAAACCCACGCCGAGCGCGACGCAAAATGTCGAGACGAAATGAAGCGCGATGAGGAAGGGGTGGCGTTTGACTTTCTGGGTCATTCGCTTTAGTAATACTGCGAACTGCGTGCCATACCCGCTGTTGAACTTCTTCTTCTGTAATGTCACGTTTTGACCGTTACGAGCGTTACGCAGTACCGTCCCTTCAGTATTACCGGTAATTAACCTTCGTCTCGCGTTTGCATCCACGACCGCCGCGTGCGAGGTTTCGAAATCTGAAACCATCCTCTCGACGGTTTCGTCGCTAGCCCTCAGTAACACATCTAAAACGTAGTCCGCAACATTTACATTTTCCTGTCGCATCGGAACATACAGCAACGTCAGAAAGTGTGTCTCCGCGTTTCGCGAGTCTCCGCTGTACACGGCTTTGCCTACGCTGCTCATGACCAAGATCCGCCGCAGTAACCGAAACACGTCCGGGCGCGGTTGGTGTATTGATAAAATAACTGTCACACCATCATCAGATAAATCCGATAATAAATCAACAACCTTCATCGCGTTCGTGGAGTCCAACCCTGTGGTGGGCTCATCGAGGAACAGTATGTTGGGGGACGTTATTAGCTCAGTTGCGATGGTTACCCGTCTCTTTTCCCCGCCAGATAACCCGCGGACCCACTCGTCGCCGATGAATTGATTTTTTAACTTTTCAATCCCGAGCGATTTCATGACTCTAACTACAGAAGATTTGATACTGCTTTCACTTGTATGACTCGGCATGCGTAACGTTGCGTGGAACAGTAAGTGCTCGTACACGGTACTGGTACCGGGCAGCACGTCATCCTGGGGAACGTAACCGGACACATGTCGCATTTCTGAAGGTTTAAACTCGACTCCGTTTACGCGAATAGAGCCGCTCACCACCCGGTTCGCGCTCGGCCGGCCCGCCAAGATATCCAGAAGCGTGGATTTACCCGCCCCGGATGGGCCGAGAATGGCGAAAATACCGCTAGAATGAGAGGACTGTTCTGACTGTATACCCATACGCAATGAACTGCCTTCTGACTGATTTCGATTAAGTCCAGACTGATTGCTCATACCCACCTCAAAACCACCACTCCCGGCGATTCCCGAGACGCCGCGCAGAATTTTCCGCCCGCTTTTGAGCGAACACTTTACGTCGGACCAAACTAAAACGGAACGCGATACGTTGTTCCTGACTGTTTGCCTGTTGTGTGTTGTTTGCATGTCATGCATTCTCCTGTGATCAACCCCTGCATCCTGCTCTTCCTCCGAATAATTCAAAAGCGCGTTCAGTGCGTTCCCTTCCCCGCGCACGCTTTGCTCTTCGTCGATGTTTTGCAAAGTGCTCGGCGGCGAGCGGCGGTTTCGCGGACCGGGTAAAGCCGCTTCTTCGTCAACATCAACATTAGACAAAAACTCAGAAGTGTCATCGTCGTCGGATCCAGAGTCATTATCTTCATCACGACCAATAAGAGGCGTCCCGACACCTTCACCGTCTTCGGACGAAACGACTTGGTCAAGGGAACGTCTCCTTGTGCTGTTTCGCACGCCTCTGGAAGTGTCTCCGCCGTCTCTGACCACCGCCCTCCGCCCTACCAAGTCCATCAAACTCCGTAGCGGCCCGCCCTCCGCGTTGCGTAACATGAGGTACGATAAAGACGCGAAGAACACAGCTTGGAGGAATACAATGAATAAATCATACACCGTTCGCGTGGAATCGAATCCAAATGTGCTCAACACTTTCTCACCCGGCACAGGCACTTCATCCGGCAAATTCTTCGAATGCCAAGCGCTCGTCAGCGTGAACGTCGTCGGGTTTTTTCCAAACTCGTTGTTCACCAACGACTCGTACCCGTAGTTGATGAAGGATAATTTACTCAGCCACCGTATAGGACCACTCGGGATCTGGTCTTTGTTCAGTAAAAAGCCACCGAATAGAAAGGATACCAGGAAACACAGGCTCGCAATGGCGTTTGCGCTCGCCACTGATTTTGTCACAGACCCAATCGCCATGCACATACACGTAGCGCAGATATTGGTCACGATTAGGGTGTTGACGAAAGTTATCAAGGAGTATTCAGTGCCCTCGTTGAGGCCTATCATGCTATAAGTAGTCAGCCCGAAAAAGAACGGAGGCAACACCCTCATCGGAAGAATATCGAACAACATCGCTGAGACGAAATACGCGTTTACTCCGTAAACGCCGTCCTGTTTTTCTCGAAGGAAAAGTAACCGGTCCTCTCGCCACACGGGTAACGAACTCAGGCTCATACACGTCAAGTACAGCAACACGAAAAAAAGCGCCCCGAGCCTGTTTTGAATACCAGCCTGGTCGGATTGTACGTCGTAGAAGATTAGACCGACACCGATCGCGGTGAAAAAGGTTGACGCAAAGTGAACGCCTAACAGGAACGGGTGCCGGCTGACTTTTCGCAGCAACCGGCCACATAGCAGTTTCAACTGTTTGGAGAAACACGCTATGGGTCTTTTGTTTCTCGAGAATGATTCGTTGTCGTGGTCCGTATGGGCAGTATGGGTATCCAGTCTCAGCAGGAACTCCGTATCTTTCCTGTGAACGTCTGAGTTTTTGAATTCATAAACCATTCCATCGACGATGGAGTCTTCACTTTTCAAAACAAAGTCCAGCACGAAATCGGCGACGTCGACGCCGGTTGGGATCCATGAGTTTTGTCCCTGACTAACTGCCCCATGACCCGTAATTCCCTGATTAGTAATTCCTACATTCCTCCCAATTACGGTATCAAAATGTGTCTGCAGTGACATCATTGGCCCGCAATACACCACAGACCCAGTGCCCGACATCAGCAACACTCGGTCCAGCAGCCGGAAGATATCGGGCCGCGGCTGGTGTATTGAGAGTAACACCGTGACCCCCATTGAGCCTAATGCGGATAACAAATCCACAACCTTTTGGGCGTTCGTGCTGTCTAGACCAGTCGTAGGTTCATCTAGAAACAGAATAGAAGGACTCGTCAATAGACTAGTAGCGATAGAAACGCGTCGCTTTTCGCCACCCGATAACCCCCGCGTCCACTCGTCCCCGATTAGGGAATTGATAACTTTTTGGAGCCCGAGCTCTTTGCTCCAACTTACAGCACTCCTAGTGAGCTCTTCCTTCGAGGTACCACTGGGCATCCTTAACATGGTGTTGAACAGCAGATGTTCCCACACCGTTGACGTACCGGGTAAAATGTCGGTTTGAGGGACGTACCCGGAGATTTGTTTCATTTCACTAGGAGTGACTGTCGTTCCGTTGACTTTTATGGTGCCTCTTGCGGCTTGCCCAACAGGAGTCCTCCCGGCTAGGAAATCTAGAAGCGTGGATTTACCCGCGCCGCTCGGGCCGAGAATCGCGAAAACACCAGTAGTAGGGGGGGAGCTATCCGAGTGATCCTCACTGTCTACACTCGGCCCCGGCCCAGCATGCCCGGAGACGCCTCTCAGAATGCGCTTAACGACTCCGCCCGGATTTGACGACGTGACCGAGGTGGCGTACACCCTGACGTTGGACCAACTCACGACCGGGCGAGGGTCCAGAGGAGTACTATTTGAAGTACTATCCGCCTCTCCAAGAAGACTAGTAATAGCGTTAACTCCAGCATCCCTCTCTGGACTCATCGGCCGCCTTCGCAATTGCTGAGCGTCTCTCACCGCGCTGGGCGTCCGCGCGTGCTTGTTCCTTTGTCGGTTTTGGTTTGGATTCATCCGCGCTGCTTCCACCTCTTCAAACGCCGTAGCCGCGGGCATGGAATACAGAGAGTTTCGCTCCACTCTGATGTACCACCCCGCAGCGGCTACCAACACTAACGCCACTAGGAACATCCCAACCCGTGTAATAAGGTCCCCGTTCCAGAACTCGGGCGGGGTGAACGAAGCGGGACACAAATCTTTCAGCTCTGCGTTTTTTGAATCGTCGTACAAACAATTACCGACGTCGCACGTCACCGCGAAGCTCGGAATCACGCCGGGCTGGTTCCAATAGCATAAACGGCCTGTTTTGTTCGTGCCGTACGCATCGGTACTCGTTCTGTTCAAACTGCACCAGAACGTAATCCCCTGGTCCTGTGGCGTGACTAACGGGTTACACGGGTGCTGCCAGTAGTTTCGAGTTGAATTTGGGCCGTGGCTGCATCCTAATTCGCTCCGACCAGGGCACTTCGGCACGTCCTCAGGAGGGCACTGTACCTTGCCATTCGGGCACTCGTAAATCGCGCACGTTTCATCCGTGGGAAGGGGGTCTAGACAGCTGCTGACCCTCCACGCACACCCCGTGAAGTTCGCGTCCCACACAGGCGCGTACGCGTAGTCGTATCGCCACGGGTCGCTTTGCGAATCGGGCGCCATGTTAGGTATACCGGCGTACTCCTTGACGTGCATCTTTACGAGGTTCTTGTCCTCTGTAACACCCTGTGTAACACCCTTCCCCTCACCCGTGACGTGGAACAGAAACGTGGTGTCCTTCTGGAACTGGCAGTACGGGTCGGTTCGGTCGTCGCCGCCGCAGCGGCACGAAAACACCTTGCCGCTTTCCCAGGATTGGCCGAACGGGCTTGTGGAATTCATCTCTTCTGATGTCGGTACAAGACAGTCGTTGGTACACGCCTTCGCCACGCGTTTCGTGCCGTCTGCGTTTATTATATCGGGACATACACTCTTGGTTTGGCACGCGCTGCAGTCCACACCTGACCAACCGGGGGGGCATGAAGAGGTATCTATCGCGTTGGATTCATCATCGTCGTCATTTGGATTCCCAGCAACGCAATGCGCGCAGTTCGCGGGATGCGGACTCAACGCCGTCCACAGGCTCGTGTTGTGCTTGCATGGCGGGTCATTGGTGGCGTACGGGTTGCGACACTCTGGGAGAGTTTTGGGGGTAGGGTTTAGGGGTTAGGGTTGTTTTTTGTGTGGAAGGAGTCACATGGACGGTGGGAGGTGGCGATGGCATTGGAGCCAGATTCAAGAAGGAAGATTCAGGGGCGACCATCTGGGACGACATGACGTCGACTGGGAGACGTACCCGCGTACGTCGCTACCTCGCCCGTGACTCGTGCTACCAGCGCTAGGGTCATGGCGCACCACACCGCGCGCACGTGCGCGGCACGCATCACCGCGACGCCCATGCACGACGCCCTACGCACCGTGCGCCTCTGGCTGACCTGGACTCGCGAGAGAAGGGACTGGTATTTTTTACCGACACACCGCCAAATGAAATCTCATCGATGAAAAAGTTGCCACTTCCGAGAAAAACGTTTTCTAACGCTCCGAGAGTCCGAAAGAAACAAAGCAACGACACCACAACGACGCGCACGTCCGCGTGTTGAGGCGTGAGGTGAAACCGCGATCGCTCATGGCAAGAAAAAAACACCGTACCGAACCCCCCCGCCACGATCGACAAAAAGACCGCCGACCCGGACGCGATGAACGCGGTGGGTGGCACGTTCAGTTGGGTGCTTGACTGGAGGAAGGTTAAGAACAGAATAACGAAAGTTATCTCCGAGACGTTCGTCGTCGGTGGGTTTCCGTGGCAAATGCATATGTACCCCAAGGGAAATGCGAATCACAACGAGTTCGTTTCGCTGTTCCTTCACGCGGCGGATAAGGAGAGCTTGCCCAATGGCTGGCAGCGCCTTGCGAGTTACAGCATAACAGTGGAAGCCGCAGCGAAGACGCGACGACGAAGACGAAGCCACAATAAAAGCTCGATCCTTTTGTAGGGGATCCATCAGTAACCATGGGCAGACGTTCAACAAGAGCACTGATAGTTGGGGATCTGTCAACGCCATATCTCTAGCGGGAATGTATGACCCGGATAATGGCTTGGTGTCACTCGACGGTACCATGGTCATCACCGCAGAGGTGGTGGTACGGAACGAGAGTATGAGTAGACTGTGCGCAAAGGCGGCGGCGGAAGGGAACCTCGAGTTGCTGAAGTGGTTGCGAGTGAATAGCGCGGCATGGGATAAAACTACATGCTCGGCGGCGGCTGCGGGCGGGCACCTCGAGATACTAAAATATGCGCGCCTGCACCGCTGCCCGCGGGATGCGTCGACGTGCAAGAGTGCGGCGGATGGCGGACACCTCGAGGCGCTGAAATGGGCGCGCGACAAGGGCTGCCGATGGGACTCGTGGGCGTGCCCATTGAGGGCCGGGCCTGAGCATCGCGAGGTAATGAGATATTTCATGGAGCAGCAACAACGTGCTTCCGAAGCCATCCCGGGCATTCCCCTCGAAGTCGTTATCAAGCACGTCCTCGGGTCAGAAAATATGACACCAAGGGATCTCGCGCAGCTTCGTCTGGTGAGTCCCGCGATGCGCGACGCGGTTGCGGCTACGGGGCGTAAGGTTGAGAAGCCGAAGCAGCGGGTAGGACCCGTTTTTACTTTTAGGCAGTAGAATAGCACTTTGAAAAGACACCCAATAGAGGAAGACTTGAGGAAAAAAAAAAGAGACAAAAAAACAGTGAGAGACGCGCCCGCGAGAGTTCAGTTTTGAGAACAATTGAAACTTTCAAACACGCCGCGCTCACGCTTGCGGCATCCCCTCCTCCATCACCATCCGTTGCCTTCTCCGTTCCATCGCGGCTCTTTTATCTGAGGCGTACTCCCTTCTGGCGTGTTCCAGCGCGCCCACCGTTTCCGAGGAGGCCCACGGGTGAATCACCTCTACGTCCGTGTCTCCGCCCCGAGAGACGCCTTGTCTCTTCGCGCGGCGCACCGCCGGCGTGGCCCATTGGTGCCCCCCGGGGTTCGCATCCAGGGTGTGCATCTTCGTCGCTGCAGCAGCACGGCCCCACCGGTTAGACGCTGAGTTCGGGTCGAGGTACGGCGACCGAAGACGTTCCTGAGGCCGGTTGGCAGGCGGTCCGTGATTGTGGGTGGTGAGCACACTACCGTTTTCGTGCCTGTTCGCGTACCCAACGTTCGGCGGCTTCCCGGCGACGTGGCGCCCGTACTGCATAGCGCGCTGGTGCGCGGACTGCGTTTGGGGTTGGGGGGCGAAGGGCTGTGCCATACTAGTACGAGCAGCACTGGCACTGCCAACGGACACGTTCCGTTTCGGTGAGGTGTACGCGTATTTGTTGTTGGCGTACCGCTGCTGCATGTCTTGTAGCGACCGCTGGTGTTCCACCGAAACCCTCAAACCGCCTTTCAGCTCCTCCAGCAACTCAGCAGCCTCCGCCGCGGCGTTTAACGTCTCAGCCGCGGCGGTTTGCATCGCGTTGGCGCTTTGTGGGTCGTAATCGGGAATAGGGCTTGCTCGGTTCGGAGTCCTGTGCCCAGCGTGCTCCAGGAGCTCGCGCGCGTACTCGGCGTCCTCCGCGGCGGTCGCCGCGGCGTGCTCGGCGGCGGCGGCAACTCTCTCCGCGTTGATTCGTCTGCTCGCTTCCATCGCCAGCGTCTCCCTCATAAGCGCCATCTCTTCGTGTTGCCTTTGCAGTTCCCGTCTCTCTTCGTTCGCCTGGCTCCTGGCCTGGTCCGCAGCCTGCATCGCCGCCGCCGCCGCAGCACGCGAATCCTCAAGTGCCGACATCACCGCCGTGGAGTGCCCCGGCGATTGATTTTGTCGCACGTTGTGCGGCCCCCCGCCCTGGAACATCATCATCATCATCCGGTCGGCTCTTTCTGCTCTTTCGGCGCGTTCCGCACGTTCCGCACGCTCCGCACGCTCCGCGCGTTCTTCCCGTAAGCTCATGTCGTGCGACGATGAAATACCGCCAGCAACAGCGACGCCCAAGTCTCCGTTGAAGCTCCCCCTCATTCCGTTCGCCGCGTTCGTCACGGCTCGGTTGTTGTTGTCCACGGTTTCCAGGCCTTTCAAACGCCACCGCATGTCGTTGATTTCCTGCATCAGTAGGTTCTCCCTTTGCCGCGATCCACCCGCCATCCCAAGCGGCGGCTCGGGGTTCAGCCCCAAGGAGTACTTCGCCAGGTCCTCCAAAGCGGCAACGCGCGCGTTTACTTCCGCCATCGGAATCGCGGGAGGAAGATTGTTGGCCGGCGGTGGCGGAGGCGGAGGTGTCGCGGGTTTCTTGACCGGCGACGGCGGTACCGATTCCTGGCCACCAACTAGTTCTTCCTCCTCAGGTTCTTCAAGGTCCTTAAGCTTCCCCATGTTTGCCTTGACTTTGCCCCACCCGCTGGTCTCCTTGTCATCGACACCCTCATCCTCAACAACCTCTTCAGCCTTATACTCCGTCTCTTTTTGTCCACCAAGCGCGCGGACCATGGACAAGCCTTTCTTTGCTTTCGCCCATCGAGACGCGGCGGCGGTTGGTACAGCGGCAGGCGCCTCCGCCTCCGGCGCAGCCACAGCAGCCGCCGCGTCCGCCTCGATGGATGCGGGCATTCGGAAATCCTCCGGAACCGCCTCCGCGGTTTCGGGCTTGGAGCCAAACGCAGTGGCCTGCTTGACGAACTTACCCGCCTTGCCCCACATCGCTTTCATGTCCTTCTTCGGAGCATCAGCGGGCACGTCAGCAGCCGCCGCATCACCCTCAGACGGCTCAATGTTGGACGCGACTGCGCCAGACACAGCCTTCGCACCAGTCATGCGCATTGCGTTGACCTGCAGCCGGGTCGCCTTTTTCCACTTCGCGAGCTTGTCCACCGGTGCCGCGTCGCCTTCAGCAGGCGCGGCTTCCTCCGCGGGAGGGGCATCTTCTGGAGGGGCCTCGACACGGGCTTCTGCGTCGGCCATCGAGCGACGTACAGGGGGCGCGCGGGATGAATGGCGATTATCGGATTGCCAATTCGATTACGGATTTGGCTCCGACACGCCGAATGGCCGAAAATTTGGAAAAAAGGGGAACGATATCCTTGGTCTAATTATGAGTTAATTTCAGCGTTTTTCGAGCTTTTTCGAGCAAATTTTTGTGCTTCAACTTGTTCCTAATACCTTCCTCTTTACTCCCTCCTCTCAATCCGAATCCGTGTCCGGGTCCACGAGTAGCGACATGGGCCGTCTTCCTCGGCCACTACCCGAGCTACTCTGGTGCCGGC
>TARA_B110000977_G_scaffold201375_1_pt1 | contig 28518 bp, 16 predicted proteins | sample TARA_B110000977 | Tara Oceans TARA_B110000977 (sample SAMEA4397798) | marine metagenome | biome: Polar Biome; feature: [SRF] surface water layer (ENVO:00010504); material: water (ENVO:00002006), including particulate matter (ENVO:01000060) such as... | depth 5 m | reverse complement strand
GTGGAAACAAACACCTTCCGCTTTCCCGAGGCAGACTAAGACGTCTTTGCGTTTCCGTCACGTCCTTACTTCGCTAGACGCCCTGCTGTGTGGAACATGCGCATGTCGCGTTGCGCGTGCTTCGGCGCGGCCGAGCGCGGTGACGGACCTGGCGAGCCCGCGTCTACCCCCGCGTCTCAGTTGGGTTGGGTTGACGACACCGTTTCTTTCGCGTCCGGGTTCGACCCAAGTGGCCTTCGCGTTTTGACTTGGAACGTGCAGCTTCTTCCCGGGGTGTTCCCTGGCCAGGGCGGGTGCGTCGCGGCACTAGAGAGCCGCACGAAACAAATCGTGGCGAATGTGTTGGCTTTGACGCAAAGCACAAGGGTGGATGTCATAGCGTTCCAGGAGGTGTGGCACGAAGGCAGCGCGAAGCTCCTCCAAAATGGTTTGCACAAACTCTTTCCCAACCAGCACCGCCCCGCCGCGTACTGCGGGTTACTCACCGTCACGAGACCTGGTTTACAGATTTATCACAGCACGTTTACCCCGTTCCAAAACACCACCGGGGTTGAAGGGTGGTGGTTCACCAAAGGCGTTTCAGGGATTGCGGTGAGAGACGATCGGGTTGATGATGAAGAAGACGACGAAGACGAAGGTAATAAAATGAAAATTATCTTGAACGCGCACTTACAGAGCGACTATTGGAACGGCGGGTCGGATACCAGGGCGCTTCAAGTTCCCGAGATCGTCGACACGCTCGCGGTACTCAACCAGCGTACCGCGGATACTGCGGTGGTAAAGATTCTATGCGGGGACTTGAACGTGGCGTTTGGGTCGGAGGAGTGGAAAAATATTTCAACGCAACTCGGCGGATACGCGGTGGATGTTCGAGGGCTGGATGTTCTCGATAATGGTGACGACACTGACAACCCGTACACGTTCCCTTTCGGCAAATACGAACCGGTGCACTTCGAGCAGTGTTTCGGTCCGTGTATTGGTTTCGGTGCTTATCAAGCACGGACGACGAACGCGCGTTTGGATTACGTCATCGACGTGTCGAATGTAAGAGGTCCGACTCAAGAAATGACTCAAGAAACGACTCGCGTCGAAAATAAAAACGCGTCGACCGGCGTCATTCTTACCGGTCTCGGGACGGATCAAAGCAACGGTCTTCCGCTGAGTGACCACGCGCCGATATTCGCAGTAGTTGGGTAGATTGAAGAACATGAAACATTCAAACATTCAATCACAACAAAACAAACTCGCGTCTTTCTAAGTGTCTCTCGTAGTCTCTCGGTGGTCTCTTCGTAGTACCATCAGTAGTCTATGTGTACTATCATTCTCTGTGCATTCACTAGTAGCACTCACAAATTCTCCCTTACGCCGCGGTCCCCTTGTACCCGTATTCTGCGGCTCGTTTGTGCGCGTCCGCGGCAGCGACGAGGTGGTACTCCTCGCCGGCGTGGTGCAGTTGGTGGTGGTCTTGGAGGGGCGCGTCTTGGAAGTCGTCGCACGAGGTGAGCAAAACTTGAGGCACGTGCTTCTTGTGGTACATGAACGCCTTGCCCGTGACGTACACGTAGTTCCTGCCGCCCCTACTGTACCTGCGCTCGATGAGCGACTTGATCTGCTCCGATTTCTGCGAGTACGCGCTGTCAAGCCACAGGTTGAACGGGTGCTTTGGGGTTCCGGCGCGGATCACGGTACCGGTGGAAAGCGTCCCATCTTGTGACGTGTACATGACATTGCGCATCACGCCTAGGGCGAGGAATGGATCTTTGGGTTGCAAATCAACGAACACGGTTACCGTGTTTCGCTGCGTCGCGGCTTCAACGAGTTGGTCGTGGTGGATTCGAGGTACTAAAACGTGCCGCGCGCTCCCCTCGCGTTGCCACCGCCGGAAGTCCTCCACGATGGCTTCCCTGGTTTGCCACCACGGCAGAAGTTGCTGGTAGTTGCGCACGTAGTCGCTCACCGGAATTGACCTTTCGCCAACCGCGGCGGTGATGCCCCACAACCCTCTTTCCTCGGCCATCGAAGCCCGTTCCGCTTCGAGGAAGTCGCAGTGATACAAACGCGACCGGCCGTACTTGACGAAGTAGGGCGAGCGGCCGGCGCGGACGACGGCGAGGGACAGGTTCTCACCGGCCGGGCGACCGCCGATGTGCACGTACGCCAACACTCTGCCGTAGTTCTCCTGGTTGTGCTTTCTGCACCCCACGATGGTGCTCTCAACGGTGTCGAACTCCACGTCTACGTAGATGGGTAAGTTGGTCTTCGGGCGCCCGTCGTGGTTCACGCCGAGGTGGCTTATGAGCCACTCGAACGCCTCCTTTCCCCCGTACGTCACCGGCTTGAAGTGCTTCGAGTTGCCACGGGGGATCTGGTGCTCCTCCGTGTCGACGCACATCAAACGCACGTCAATTTCTTCCCAGCTCGACTCCACGTCGTTGTACTGGTGCTCGGGGCCCAAGCTCGTGGGGGCGCTGCGCCACCCTCCGTGAGGGCGAGGGGTCCAGCCCAGCGGGTTGAGCAAAACCTTCAACGTTTTGCCGTCCACCACGCACTTCAACACGCAGTTGCGGACGATCGCGCCGCGGAAGATGTCACGCGCGGGCTTGTGCGTGGAGGGGTGCGTTGAGGTCATCGGGGGAGGAGGGGGGAGGAGAGAAGGGGGACAGGGGTGGCGGCGTGAAGATGCGAGTCGTTGTGGCGGCGAAAGTCTTGGAACGAGGTGTCGTAGCTTTTTGGCGTGTGTCGATTCACATGATCCGTCCGATAATAGTTGTTTCCTTGGACTTTTGCAAACTAACTCTCGCTCCCGGCTACGTACTGTTCAGTGGAACAGCGCTGTCCCCAACAATAGGGCCAACACGGGTACTGATATGTTATCGTCCAGAATCCCCGTTACGGGAAGCGACTCCACTGCGGTACAGATTGCCGAAATCAACGCCAGACGACCAAACGCGCCGCCCGCGTCGACTTCCATGTACCCGCAATAGTGGAACAGCCACACGTAAAACAGAGAACACGACAACCCTCCCGCGAACATAGCCGCGCTCCCCGCGAACGATTTCGAATTGTTCCAGGGCAGCGGGTTTGCTTGGCCTAACCTTCGGCCCACAATATCAGCCAGTCCGTCTCCGCCGCACATTAAACAGAGCGCCGCGATCCCCGCGGGCGAGTTTCGCCAAAACAACGCCGTGACGATTAACAAAACCAGCGTGTATATGAACGGCCCACCGAGTAGCTCGCTTTTGTCGCCTTCTCTCGAAACGGCTTTCACGGCGTTTTCGTTTTTTATCAATCCGGAGCCTATTGAGAACAGTCGCACGGCTTGTACAGTTGGGACGAGAGCGGCGAAAAGCTGGGAGTACGGCGCCGCGCCGAACAAAGGCCAGGTCAACATGAAAAAAGGACCGCTCGTGGTGTGGATTACTTTCCGGGAGAGTTTGCGTTCAAGGACGTCTTTTGACGCCAGCACGTCGAACAGTTTCACCCACAAATACGCCGCAACGGCGGCTCCGAGTGCGCACCCGGCGTCCCTGGCGTAGGAGTCACCCAAAACTGAATCAAGAACTTCCACGACATTATTACCTGCTTGGACTGGTGACACGCCGGTTGTTGATTTTCCAGAAGTTGACCATCCATTCGACGAAAACGAAAACGATGAGTCAGTTGATAATCCGACTCGTCGAGCACCCAACGCGTTGGTCACACCGCCGGTTGTGCCGAAAGCTTTTGTGCTTGTAGTGCTCCACATCGCGTTCGTTGTTGTACGTTCGTTTCGCCGCCCGCTGAAGGCTGAGGCGGACAAAGACCGACCACTCGCGCGTTCGCCGGACAAGCACGCTGCGCTGACGCAGACTCCGACCGCTGCGGCAACCACGGTGCGTCCCCGCGTCCCGGGAACGTCGTGCTGGTGCGTGCGGCCGTTACGTTTGGCAGCACCAACCGATATGGACGGGTGGGACGTCGCCAGCGACGCGACTGCCATCGCGCGCACCCGCGCGGAGGAGAGTGACCGGTGTCCGATCCCTAACCCGAATTAGATTCCTGAAATAGATTTGCCAAGTCAGCAAGTCATTTAGCGAGGCACACCGACTGGCGACCGGTGAGCGCCATGGGGTCCTCCGCGTCCACCATTATGGAGGTCGTCGACCATCACGGCTCCGAGTCATTCGACGAGGACATGTGCCATCGTGTCTTGAAAGGCCATTTCGATCCTGAGTTGTGGCGAGTGGCACCGAAAGATGACGCAGGGTGTGTTTCGAAACGAACTCTGCTGCAACACTTGGGATGGCCTTCGGAGGTTTTCGATGGCACGTCGGGATCGCGAGATGAAGCGCGCGCGGTGAACGACGCCGCTGAAGCCGCGGTGCAGGGCACACCTCACTTCTACGACCTGGAACCAAAGCAAGCCAGGGAAGCGCGACGGGCGAGCTACGTAAATAGCAAAAAGAGATACATCATCAAAGTTGAAAACGCGGGCGACACAGACGATGTCCCCTTGACGTTCGTAGTGTGGCATCCCAATAGGGAACCTCGTGCTATTTACTTGCTGTTCCACGGCGGAGGGTGGGTATTCGGCGACGCCGCGGGTTTGAACGACGAAAGATTAGAGAAGATGGCGAATGACTTGGACATAATAGTGCTCGTCCCCGAATACCGAAAAGCGCCAGAACATCCGTATCCCGCGCCTTTAGACGATTGCGAAGCAGCGGCAGCGTGGGTGGAAAGGTGGTCCATACGATTTTTTGGATTAGGACATGTGCCGCTTCTCATGGGCGGCGAATCTGCGGGTGGGAACTTATGTGCTTCGGTTCTTCTGCGACGGGCCACTTATTTGAAAAAACCAAAGGCATGGTACATGGGTAAAATGCCCTGGGTGTTCGCCAACCTGGTGTACGGCATCTACGATGTCAACGGCACGCCTTCCGTGGAGCGCTTCGGGGATAGGAGATTAGTGGAAACGACGAAGGATTTACAGTATTTTGGTGACTGTTATTGTCCGGACGTTGCGAAAAGAGCGACCCCGGATGTCTCGCCGCTGAAGGCGCACCTGGACGAGATGAAAAATTTACCGCCCGCCGCTTTCACGGTCGGCACGGACGACGCGTTGATTGACGATACGATCTTGATGTTTGATAAATGGAGGGAAGCTGGACTTGAAGCGACGCTAGATGTGTGGCCGGAAGGGCCGCACGGCGTAGGTCACTTCGGGGTGCACGCCACGACGAAACTGGGACTAGCGTGTCGGAAAAAGGTTCACCAAAGAATCAAGGAATTTCTGGAAGAATTTATAATGAGAAACAGGGCAAGGAAAAGTGCTGTTCCTGTACCTGAGCCGCCTGAAGAGTACTGGAGGTCAAAGCGACGACGAAGTTCTGATGCGTAGATAGAAATTGTAATTGTCTCGAGCGTCTTGATTCACGTTACAACACTATTTGCGTCTTCCGTCACGACGGCGCACCTATCGCGTCGCTCGCGACCGCGTCATCGGCGATCGTCTCCTGCGGTTCTCCCGCCGCGCACGTTTCCGCCACTACCGTCAGCGCGTCGCTGGATGGAAGCGCGCAGCAGAAGGAAATGAGTTTCGATTTCACAGTTGACGTACTCGTCGGTATCTCCCCGTCAGGCGTGGCGTGCACCAAAGACATGGCGCTGTTCAGCGGCGCGTCCAAAACGCCTCCCTCCGCTTGACTCGCGCACTGTCTCCAATGCAAGGGCACTTCTCTTTTTTTACTTTCCAGCGCGCCGTCGGTTGCGACACCGACTCGTGTTTGTCCCCGCGCCCTCAACGCTTCTTGCGTATCACACACCGCGTTCGCGTTGAACGTGAACAAATCGCGAAGTTCCTCCTTTGAAAATGCGTTCGGGTTTTGCGTAGGAGCAGACGTCAACGCGTCACCGGACCCTCCGGCTCCGTCGGCGTTTCTGCCATCCCCCGCGCTCGCGCTCGTGTACCCCACCGCGTTCGCCACGGAGCCTTTCAGGATTTGCCGCTGGAAGATCCGCTCTTCAATCGTACCTGTGGCTAACAGCCGGTAAATCATAACAGGTTTCTTCTGCCCTTCGCGCCACACCCTGGCGAGGGCTTGCAAGTCGTTCGCCGGGTTCCAATCCGAGTCAAACAGAATTAACCGGTTGGCGCCGATAAGGTTCAACCCGACGCCACCGGCCTTGGTGCTTAGCAGGAAAGCATCCCCGCCTCTTCCCGCGTTGAAGCTGTTGACTAACGTTTGGCGCTTTTGTGTCGCCACGGTGCCGTCCAAGCGCGACAGTTTCGTAACGCCCATCGAGGAAAGCGCACGTTCGATCACGTCAAGCGTCGAGGTCCACCCCGAAACCACGACCAAGCGGTCACCGCACGCAATGCTCGACGTTATTAATGAAGAGAGCACGGCGAGCTTGCCGCTCATCGCGGGGTGGTGCGGGGGTAGGGATGTGCCACACGGGTCAGGGTACCCAGCGGGAAGCCTGGACGATAGGCGTTGGCGAATTTCGGGGTCAAGCGCGGGGGATTTCTTTTTCGGGGATTTTGACCCGGCATCCGACGACGACTCGCCGTCGCCCATCAACAGCGACGCGCTGTTGCACAGCTTTTGCAGGTTCTGCAGAGCTTGCAGGGGCATGATTGTGTTTTTTCCGCCACTATTACCTCCGAAAATGCCCCGCATCGACGCAACCTTGAGGTACTCGGAGTACAACTTGGATTGAACCGGGGTGAGTTTGCAAAACACGACGTACTCGGTTTTCGGGGGAATTCGGTTCTTGTTCACTTCGTTCGCGGACGCGCGGTGCACGAACTGCGAGGTCATGCGTTGGAGCTCTTCACCCCTCGCCGCACCCAGCTTCTGTTCCTCCTCCGATGCGTTTTTATCCCGCGAACGTTCCACCGGGCCCGCGAATATCTTCTTGAACGAGGTGTAGTCGCCCAAAATCCCGGGACACGCGAAATCGAAAACCGCGAAAAACTCCCCGAGGTCGTTCTGCACCGGCGTGCCGCTGAGCAAAATTCGCCGGTCGCATTTTAGTTTTCGCAGCGCTGTGACGGTGAGGGTCTGGCCACTCGCGTTTTTAAGCCGGTGCGCTTCGTCACAAACAAGCAAGTCGATACCACCGGTCGTGCTCTGCACCAGCCCTGCGTGCGTTCGTAGCGTCTCGAACGAAGTAATCAACACTTTGTATTTTTTTTGTTTCGAATTCGCCCATTCCGTCCTAAACACAGTCTTGGCGTCCTTGCCCTTCTCCGTGCTTCCCGATTCCACGAGCAAAGGCTCTAACCCCCTGCTAAGCCCTATCCACTTTTTGAATTCCATGCCCCAGTTCTGCACTAGCGAAGCCGGGGTGACGATGACGACCTTGTTCGCCACCGGACTCCCATTCGGGCCTTGCCTTGTAAGCGCCCAAATTAAGGAAATAACTTGAACCGTCTTGCCCATGCCCATTTCGTGCGCGAGTAAACACCCGCGGTGCTGCTGGTTGGTGTGCGCGTTTCGGTGAAACCCCATCACGGTGCTATACATGAATTTCACGCCTTCCTGTTGGTGCGGCCTAAGGGATTTCGCTAAAAACGCATCCACGAAGACGTGCGATTTCGCGGCGACGCCGTTGAATGTGTCGCCCGCGCTTGATAGCACCAACGCTCCGGTTGGCGGCGGTTCAAGTGGCTTTTGAGGCTTCATTTTCGGTCGAACAGCAGTACCTTCGGAAGCATATGTGACTGAGGAAAACGGTTTGTTCATTGTCGATGAGACATGCGTCGCAACCACCGCCGTCGCGCTGCCCGCGAGCGCCGCGCCTGATTGAAACTCCCTTTCTGTTACCGGGTCCTGCACCTCGACTTCGAAGTTGCCTATTTGCATCTCCGTTCCCGCGACGCACGTCCCTGCCTTCCCGGAGGCGATTTTCTTCCCGGTGGCGTCCAATAGAGTCGTGGTGGGAGGTACGGTCATCACCATGCCATCCAGCCATGATTTCGACGAACGGTTCTTTGCCGCTTTGCGTTTCGCGTACAAACAACCAAAGTACAACTTCGGGGAAGACTTCGATTCAGATCCGCCGGTGGGTGCTTGGGTGCGGATCGGAAGAGAAGAGGTCGACACACCGCCGCCGCCGGCGGTACGCGCGGGAACAGCAAATACGGGGCGAACTGCGGGGCGCGCGACAGGCCTCACGGACGGGGGGGCACCGGGGGCACTGGCCACAGCAGGTCTGACGAACGGTGATTTGAATCCGGCAGCAGGATTCGTTCCTCCAGGGGGTCGGAATCCACCGGGTCGAAAGGGAGGCTTGAACGCTGCGCGCGGGGGATTAACGTTCGTATCGGGCTTCGCGGGTGACAGCGGCGCGCGCTTTGCCGGGTCCGCGACATCATCGCCCCCGCTCGCCTCCTCGGGTGCCGCGCGCTTCATCGCGCGCGGCGGAGTGCCAACTTTGAGATCTCGGTGAAAGTAGGTATTGCGAGAAAGAGATTTCGGTTTTGCACAGCTGTGTTTCGTTCATAAAACGTTCGGTCTGTCTCTCTAAAACCCCCCCTCCGATTCCTCGTCATCCGAGCTCTCCCCCCCTGAGTCCTCCACCGAGTCACCGGTTTCGTCCCCTGATGAGGACAGGCTCAGCAACACTGATTCAGATTCCGAGTCGGAATCGTCATCGTCCACGGAATCCTCGCCGTCGCCGCCGTCGTCGCCGCCGTCGTCGCCGCCGTCGTCATCCTCCAGCGAAAAGTCAACGTCCGAGTCGATATCCTCGTCATCCTCGTCATCCTCCACCCCCGCACCTTCGCCAATAACGGCCCCTCGAATCCGGTCCGCGACGATCCCTCCAAGGAGTGCTCTCAAGCCAGCGAGCGCAGCCCCGTCACCTGCGATCGCCGCGGCGGTTCTCGCCGCCCTTTGTTCGTCGTCCTCGTCAAGCACGTTCATCTCGTCCATCGCGCCGATCGCGTCGTCGTCAAAGTTCAAGTCTAACAGATTATTATTATTCTCGTCATCTCCCATGCCGTCGTCGCCTTCGTCGTTGTCATCTTCCTCCGCGTCGCTGTCCTCCTCCTGTGGTCTGCATCTTCCTGCTTCGTATATTCTAACCACTGAATCCGCCGTTCCATCGTTCGGGTCTACCTCAGTAACACAACACTTGATATCCGTCCCGGCGTCCCAATTCAAATGCAAAACGTTCCTGTCCACGTCGATGGTCGCAATTTCGGAAAAGTCGTTCGCCGCACCGTCCACCGTTCTGAACGAGTTGCGCAGCGGGTGTTTCGTTTTTCGTGAGCTCGTGACAATCGACTCGTCTTTCGGAAGACGAACGAACACCAACCCCACGTCCCAGTTGTTCGTCCAATTCAACGAACACCCGTCTAGGCTTGAAATTGACCGCAACAGCTTGTCGCTCCTCAAATCCCAAACCTCACTGTTCAACACGATCGAGTCGCCTCGCGGGTGAAAACTACACCCCCCGCCGTCGCTGAATGAATCAAAGGTTCTGATTGGGTGTGGAAGACGGATGTCCCACAACGTGTTGCCCCATAACACAAGCGAGCTTCCAACCGATCCAACCGCGGTATCCGCGAACCTTCGATTGGAGGTGGCTCTTGTGGTGAACCGACGAGACGCAGAACTCGCGTTCATAACGTTTCCATCCGTGTCTTTTTCGTTCCACGTGAAAAATGTTCGTATCGTCTTCTTCGCGCTAACGTCGTAAAGCATCGCCGTGCCTGGAGTGTTTCCCCCGGCGTGAAACACGTTGCCGTTCGAAGCATCGAAAGAAGCGCTACACGCGCCTTCGAAAGTCACAAGTGGGCCATCGCTTCCAAACTCGGGCGTGATTGATAGGTCCCACAGCATCGTCTCAGTGGCGCTCGACGAAAGCGCGAGTTGTTTTCTTTGCGCGCCAATTTCGCACGTTTGAATATTGCGCACGGATTTTTCGTGCCCGGCGTCGACGTACTCCAGCACTTCACCGGTGTTGACGTCGAACAAACGCAGGGTTCCGTCGTTGGTGCCCGCGAGTAACTTGTCACCTTCAGACCCTATAAACGAACTACAAGTGAACGTCGCGCCTTCGTCCCTTAACGAGCGCGTGGGGCGGAACCGGCCGAACACGAAATGCCGGTCCCGTTGCTTGCCGTATGGACCGCCCCTTGGGACGCCAGACGGACCGCGGTGTGACAGTCCCCCCCCTTGAAACCACTCCCTTCGGTGTACCCTGTTCGTCACGTTCACGGGCGCATCTAGCAAGTGCCGAGGTTCAACACACGCGTGCGGCTCTAGAAGCGAAAAAGGGGCGCACGCCGAATTTGGGGTTTGGCACTGCCTGTGCTGAGCGCGCAGAAATGTCGTCATCACACCGTCCAACTTGCTCCGCACGCCGCACCCTTCCCGGTCGTCGTCGATGAACACGCACGGAAGATCTTTTTTTGCCGCAGTCAGTGTCTTCGTGCCTAGAGGAGAGAACCGCGCGTGCGTGCGTCCCGAAAACACACTGCCGGGAGACACAGCATCGGCACCCGCGAACAAACCGTGAGCGGGTCCTGGTAACTCCGACGGTGAATCAATCGCGTTTGCTTTTCGCTTCGAGCGACGCGGAGTTTGTCCAGAGGTATTAGGCCCTACGGGTTTATTACCTCTGGTTTGCCTACCCGTTTTCGTGGCCGTCGCATGAAACTGCGTTTTCTGACAAGGCGTCTGTAATCCGAGCGTGAACGCACCGGGTCTTGGCGTGTCCGTGCCGCCGAAGACGCCCGTCACGGACACACCAGGCACTCGACCCGCGAACGACCCGCGCCGTTTAACCGTGGTTTTCGAAACGGTTCGCGGCGTTTTCGGGGAAGGCGCGGATTTTTTATGTCCTCGCGGCTGCGGGACTGGAACAACCGCGAATGCGTTCCCCGCGCCCAGAATGCCGCTCTCCGCAACCTCGGTCGCAAGCGTGTCCGCCGTGCGTCCCAAACCCGCGTTCGAAAGGTGCTCGTGAATCAACCTTAGCAAATCCTCGTGAGGGTACTGCACCTTCGTCGCCGCGGCAATGGCGTGTCTCTCCATGCGGCGCAGCGGGTGCGTTACGGCGTTCGCCGCGGCGAGCGCGTGGCTCCCCCGCGCTGCGCCCCCCGCGGTCACCGCGATGAGCTCCACCGCAGCGTTGTAAAACTCCGCGCCAGCTTCGATTGATGTTGATGTCACGGTCGTTTCCGCTGTCGTGCCGCTCCGTGTTCCGGCTTCAGCAGTGGATTTCCCACTCTCTCGTCGCTTATGCTTGTGCGTGCTCACCATCTCTGTCAGCCGGCGCGCGACTTGTAGCGTCTGCAATGTCTGCGCGACCTGTGGGTCTCGGGCCATAGCCAGAAGCGCGTTGCAACACAGCGCGCGGGCGGCGTCGTCGTTTGGAGGGGGTAGCCGTTTCGAGCCTCTCGTCAACATTTGCAGCAACGCGCGTAGCCCACCCGCTTCGCGTACAGACGCGCGGCCCGGTTGAAGCGTTTGATCGAAAACAGCGCCGTTACCATCCACCGAACCCGACGCATCGACGCGAGTAGTCACCAGACTACCTCGCCGGCTTAACTGTTTTTTAGGTGTGCGACCTTTCTTCAGTGCTGCCACTGAATCCACTGACTCTTTCGTCACAAGCGCGGGCGGCGGCGCGACGAGCTGGCATAGCACGTGAAGCGCGTCGATCGCCGTCTCGGCGTCCTGCGCCCCCGCGGCTCGCGCGGAAATCTCGAGCAGAACGTCCGCGGCGGTGAGCGACGTGTTTCCGTACGTCACGACTGACACAGTGGTGGTCGCTTCTCGCGCGGCAGGGTGCAGCGTTGCGATGCGCAGCGTAGCGAGACCGGCAGGGACGCATTCGTGGAAGTGACGGTCACCAGCGGCGACGCTCATGAGCGCTAAAACAATCTCGTGGCCGCCTTGCGCGATGAAAGCGTCGATGGGCCACCAGGGCAACCAGTTTTGGCGTTGCATGAGACTGGCCGTGTTCTTATCGTGCGACGCCTGTCGTAGGTTTCGGTCGGTAGCGGCGTGGCTCAGGTCCACGGGTCGGTACGGCCATGGGGCTGTACCACCTCCACCGGCAGCCGATACCCTCCGGTGCAGGTGCGCGCGGCAGTACTGGCGCAGCGCGTGGCAGGCGTGACACGCGGTTTGCTTCGCCGCCGGCGACATGTTCGCTGTCGCCGAGAGCTGCGCGGCGTGCCTTAGCAGGTTGAGCAGCGGCCTTAGGCCTCCCGCGGCGTCGAAGGCGTCTAAAATCGCGGGAAAGGGAAAAGCCAGGGCGAGGAACAGCGCGGCGTGTCGTCGCGCGCCGTCGTGTCCCCCGTCCAACGCGGTGAGCACGAAATCAACGCACCGCCTGGCGATTGATTTTTCAGGATTTTCGTCCCGGCTGCTCGGCGCTAACAAACGCTCCATCGCGCTGTTGATCTGGGAAACCGCGAAGAGACACCGGTAGGATTCATCGGATGACAGCAAGCCTTTCGGTACGTTTAACAGCGCCTGGACACCACCTCTGTCAACGAATAACATCGCGAACTTCCGGTGCGCGAGCAGAGAACACACCGCCGCCAGGGCTTCCGGAAGCTGCGGGGCGCTTGAAATTTTCTGCGAATCATCCACAAAGCGTACCCTTCGCCGCGCGGTTTCCTCAGGCCACCCATGTTCCAAGCCCCAGTACGTGCCTTTGACAAGCGCCAACCCGACGTCCACGGCACCGCACTGTAACGCCTGGCCGAAGCACTCTATGTACTCCCCCACAGAGGCGAGCGCCCTAAGACGCGCTTCCACCAGTAACGCGGGCAACGTCGTCACGTCCGCCGCCCCGCGCTTTACCAACGCCTCCGCCAGCGCCTTACCCGCCGCGTCGATGTCCTCGGAGTTTTCGAGGTCGTGAATAGTGAGCTCTTTGTCGTCGTTTTCGTCGGTGTCACCAGCAGTCTGTCGGATGATCGCCTCTACACTCGAAACGCCCTCCGCCTGTTCTTTGTCCACCAATACGCTCTTCAGCGGCTTCATTATTTCAGTCATTATGCCGTCCCGCACCAGTGCTGAGGCGACGTCTTCCGCTTCCAGCGCCACCGCGAGACACCCCATTGCGTGAGTTTTGACTCGCAGGGCGTCTAGGTGTGCTGCGTGCGCGGCTTTGCGCGCTAAACTCGCGGTGGGTGCGTTTTGAGATTCCGCTTCAACAGCCGCGGTCTCCGCCGCCTCCGCCGCGTCAAACGCTTCTCTCCGCGCCGTTCGCGGCGCCGACTCGGCGTGAACTTGCATCGGCCCAAGTGCCCACGCGCTTAGCCTGTCGATCAAACGCTCGTCCGTTAAGGGGAACTGGAACCCAGTCACGCTGACCACGGAGCGAAGCAGACGTACGCCAGCGGCTTGCACCTTGGGCGACGACGACGGCTGCGTCAGGGCGTCTAAGCAAAATTTGCTAACAACCGACCCTTCATCATCACCTACCGGGTCATCCTGGACCAAGGACAAGATGCGTCCTATGGCGTATCCCGCCCTGTGCGACCCACCGTTGTCCCCGACCAGGCTTTCGTAACGAAGCTCCTCGTCTTCGATTAGCTTTGACAGCGCGTGCACCACGTCCACCACGTCCGCGGGAACGACGTCGTCAGCCATGAGACGCGCTATTAAAACTTTGGCAGTTTTTACTTGGACGTGTCCGCTCGAGGCGCTCACGCTCTGGCGAAGCCCGCGCCCCATAGTCTCCGCCGCCTCGCGAGCGGCCATGGCGAACCCGGACCGCGCGAACCCCCAGCCCTCGCGACTCGAACTTCAGCCCACGCGACGCCAGACTCTGGAGCTTCTCGGGATGGAGAGGCACTTTTACACGCTGTGTCACCGTTTTTAAACACTTTTGGTTTTTTGGCCAGAAAAAGAGGATAATTTGCGATAGAGCTCGGCGGTTGTCCCTCGTCGGGCACTTCGTACGGCGCACTCGTCACCTTCCCACCCCGGAAGTTGCTCGAGTTCTACGCAGTGCTATTACAGTAGTATGAGCTACTGCTCGATTGGAGCGTGCGCGCCCGCAGTGGTCAGTGCGAGCGCGGTTCGCGTCGGCAAACAAAGCAACATGCTGGCCGCCGCGCGACGTGTCAGGTTCGCCCATGGGTCGCGCGTGGGCAACGCCGCGGTGGCATTCACAGGCTCTCGCCCCGCCGCGGTGCCTGTATCGCTCATCACGTCCGCCGTTGGCTCTGCGTGGACCAGGTCTCTCTCCGGCCGTCGAAGCCAGAGCGTCTTCTCCAGCGCGGTCGCCGAGCCCGATGCTGCCGACGCCCCAGCGCCGGAGCCCATCAAGCTCCTCACGAGTGACGAGTCCGAGGAGCTGCTCAAAATCAGACACACCACCGCGCACATCTGCGCCATGGCCACGCAAAAGCTGTTCCCGGATGCGCAGTGCACAATCGGCCCATGGTAGGTAGCATGAGGCATTGAAGCATCGGACAACAAGACCCCGGTTAGACCATCGAATCCTTTTTATCCACTCGAGACGTGGCCGCCGCCCGAAACGTTGTGCAATCGCTGACAGACCTCCTACACTGATTATCCCCACAGGATCGACCGCGGGTTCTACTACGACTTCTTCTACCCCGAGGGCTTCTCTGGTACGTAAGGGGTGATCTGTTACACTAGACACACGACACGTGGGGCGGGTCTAGGGGTTGGTCTTACTCCAATCATGATGCCATCGATGCGTGACAAAAAGTTTGTCACAGAAAGAGCGCTTTTTCGGAATTGATTATTTTTCCCAAATCCTCGTTCTCACCTCCCCTCATCCCCTCCCCACAGACAAGGACCTAAAGTCCATCAAGAAGCAGATGATCAAGATCATCAACAAGGACTACCCTTTGCGACGGGAAGAGGTAACCAGGGCTGAGGCCGAGCGCCGAATCAAGGAAATAAACGAGCCGTACAAGTTGGAAATCCTGGAGTCGATCAAAACCGAACCCATCACTATTTACCACATCGGCGACGAGTGGTGGGACCTTTGTGCGGGCCCTCACGTCGAGAGCACGAAGAAGATCCACCCGAAGGCGATTGACCTGGAGAGCGTGGCTGGTGCGTACTGGAGGGGGGACGAAACGCGGCCGATGTTACAGCGAATCTACGGCACCGCTTGGGGATCGCCGGAGGAGATGAAAGCGTACAACGAGTTCAAGGAGGAAGCGGCGCGACGCGATCACAGAAAGTTGGGCAAGGATTTGAACTTGTTTTCGATTCAGCAGGAAGAGGTCGGCGGAGGGCTCGTGTTCTGGCACCCCAAGGGCGCGCTGATGCGCAACATGATTGAGAACTTCTGGAAGGACTTGCACCTTCAAAGAGGGTACGACCTGTTGTACACGCCGCACGTCGGGAAGTTAGATTTGTGGAAAACCTCGGGGCACGCCGATTTCTACGCCGAGAACATGTACGCCCCGATGCAGGTGGAGGATGAGATCTACCAGCTAAAACCAATGAACTGCCCGTTCCACGTCGCAGTTTATAAGGATGGGTACTTCTCGTACCGAGACTTGCCCATTCGATGGGCGGAGATGGGCACCGTGTACCGGTACGAAAGGTCAGGCACAATGCACGGCTTGTTCCGAGTCCGAGGGTTCACGCAAGACGACGCGCACATCTTTTGTTTGCCCGACCAGATTGCGGATGAGATATTGGGGGTGCTAGATTTGACCGAGGAGATTTTAGGCCAATTTGGTTTCAAAGACTTCGAAGTCAACCTATCAACCAAGCCTGAGAAGTCAGTCGGGGGCCCCGAGATATGGGAAAAAGCGGAAGGCGCGTTGGTTGAGTCTTTGAACCGAAAAGGGTGGGACTACGCAATCGACAACGGCGGAGGGGCTTTTTACGGCCCCAAGATCGATATAAAAATCACAGACGCCATCGGGCGGAAGTGGCAGTGCTCAACCGTACAGCTGGACTTCAACCTACCGGAAAGGTTTGATCTCAACTATGTAGACAAAGACAACGTAAAGCAACGCCCGATTATGATCCACCGCGCGATTTTCGGATCCCTGGAACGATTTTTCGGAATCCTCACCGAAAACTACGCCGGCGCATTTCCGCTGTGGATGGCGCCGACTCAAGTTAGACTGTTGCCTGTAACGGATGCGGTGAGCGAGTACGTGGAGGAGACGGCGCGGAAGATGAGGGAAGCGGGTGTACGAGTGGACATCACCACCAACGAGCGATTAGCGAAACTCGTGCGCAACGCTGAGAAACAAAAAGTCCCCGTGATGTGCATCGTCGGCGAACAAGAAGTGGCGGAGGGGACGCTGACGGTTCGGACGTACGCGGATGGCGATTTGGGGGCGTTTGTCGTGCAAACTGTCATCGACCGAGTGGCGGACGCGAACAAGGGGAAGAAGGAAAAGTTTTAAAGGGTTAGTTTGAGAGGGTATGTCAATATATAAACTTAATTTCTCTTCTTTCAACGATGAGCTATATTCTTTCACAACCACCCTACCTTACCCTGTTTAATCAAAATCGCTGTCCTCGTCGTCGGACCCGAGCACGAGGTTCCCCCCCCCCTTGCGCAGGTTCTTTTTGTCCACAACCTCGGTGGTTTTCTGGTACGTCGTTCGGCGGGCGTCGGCTTCCGCGTCGTCGCCGTGGTAGTTGATCATGTTTTTCGTCGCCAAAACTAGCCGCAAATGTTCGGTCGGAAAGTCATCCGTGCCGCCCATGTCGTCGAACCCGACGACGTAGTCCATGATCTTTTCTTTTGAAACTAGCGCTAACGTAGGGAGCATCCAGATCTTTAGCCGCTCCGTCAGAAACGGTGACTTCTCAGCGTCAATCTTCGCGAACTTGGTCTCCAGATGCTTTTTGCTCAGCAACTCTAAATGCATGTCCATCACTTTGCACGGCCAGTTGTTGCGGTAAAAGTGAACGACCATCATGTCCTCGCCTTTCATTTCGGAGAAGAACTCTTTTTCATCCTGTAAATCACGCAGCTCGCCGTGCCCCATCGCGAGGAACTTCTTCCTCTTGTCCTGGTCGCCCTTCATCGCCTCCAAGCGCTTCCTGCGAATGTTCTCAAGATCATCCTGGTCCATGTTGTTCATACGATGGAGCTCATCGTCTAAAGCATCCTCCATGGACTTGGCCATGTCGTACAGCTTCTTCTCCATCATTTGCTGGGGGGGATGGGGGATCGGGGGGGGAGGGTCAGTGAGTAATTAGTCAGCCTCAGTCCTCTCCTCGTCGCGTCGATCGAGCACCCGTGGTCCTCGCACCCGTGGCGTCCTTCGCGTCCAAACAACCAAGAGTCAACCGAAATGATGACCGTATGAAGAGAGGTGCGCGAGCTGCTCCGTGTGACTTAGCAGTCACATATCGTTACCTGCATCATCGCATCTTGCGCCATGGTGCTCGATGTCCCGCAGTGAGGGAAAGGCGAGCCAAAGGGCGAGCGCGTCGCGAAGTGGCAGACGGTCGGGTGGTCGTTGATGTTTGACTCGTTTGGTGTTTGAAAGGAGCGAAAAAGTCATAAAAAGCACACTAACCAGCCATACGCCGGTGGCGGGAAATTCTTCGCTTTCGAAATCTGATGCTGGAGCTGCTTTCGACTTTGGAAACTCGCGACTCGTGTCGTGTTGAAGCCAACATCAACACACCTTCAGTGGTGTACAACGCGTGGCACGAGACATACAGAAGGTCGGTACGTTTCCGATACCCCCGATTCCCATCTACGTCACTCATCACACATCGCGAAAGGTTTTCCCGTACTGATCAAAGTACAATCGGTTCCTCTCAGATCTGATCGAGTCGCTTGCTTTTTCCTCTCATCACGATCTGACGTCGTGCAACGATCTTGTTTTCACGTGCTCACCTTCCGTGTTCCTTCCACATCACAGGCTTTGTCCACGATGGACCCGACGGCGATGATGAACCCGATGGGCGGACACTTCGGCCCCGGGATGGTGAGCGGCATGCCCCCCGGTGGGTTCGCGAGCGGATCGATGCCGCACATGCCCCCTGGAGGTTTCGGGCTTGCGATTGAAAAAACTTTCCCCGCAGTGCGGCTTCGCGGCTTGCCTTTCAACGCGGCGGAGTTTGACGTGCTTGAATTTTTCTCAGGCTTGGAAGCCATCGATACCCTCATCGTGCGCAGGGACGGCCGGACGACAGGTGAAGCGTACGTCCTGTTCGCCAACGCACAATACATGGACTTCGGTTTGGCGAAAAACAGAGCACCAATGGGCAGGAGGTACATCGAAGTCTTCAGGGCGAAGAAACAGGAGTACTACGGTGCGGTGGCAAACGCTGTGCGGGAAGCAACGTCTGGATTTCACGGAGAAAGAAACCTCAACGACGCGTCTGTTGCCGGAAACGGAAATGGAAACATCAATGGGTACGCTATATATGGTGATGCGGTTGGAGGTATGTCAAGGAACGGTGCGCCTGCCGTGGTTCAGTTGAACGGCGCGCCGCCGTTGCCCATGGGCGGACCGCCCGGCGTTGGCGTTATCGCGAACAGAAACGCAAACCAAACGCCCCAGCAAGAACACACGGGCGTTTTGAAACTTCGCGGCTTGCCTTTCTCAGCCACGAAGGATGACATCGTGAGCTTTTTTGGAGCGGCGGGACCTGACGGTGTCGACATCACACCTTTAGTGCACGACTCGATTCACATCGTGACCAGTTTAGACGGCCGGCCGTCGGGCGTGGCGTTCGTGGAGTTGGCGTCGAAAGAAGAAGCGCAAACCGCGATGCAACGGGACCGGCAGTCGATGGGCACGCGGTACGTCGAGCTCTTCGCATCGTCGCGGGAGGAAGCCACGCGGGCCGCGACGAGTGGGAGGTAAGCGTCGGTGAAGATGTCGTGCAACAATAATATGAAATAGAGAGGGGAAGATTCCATGACACTAGCCGGACAGAGGAATCGATAACTGAATACGAGAAGAGAAATTTTCGAAAAGAATTATTCGTGTTTCACAAATCTATTTCGTCTCTCCTGCCGTACGCACACAGTCTCTCTCATCAAAGCCTTCGACTCGGTTGTTTCGTCGACGGTCGTCACATTAGCAAGAATGTGTGTATAGGGAAGTAGAGCGAAAGGTGTTACGGCTATACTCAAAGCCGTTACTCTCTTGAAACCCCATTATACTCATACGTAAAACTCTTAGAAAAAACCTCCTTTGCGTTCCTTGAGCAGTTCGCCTTTAAGCGCTCTCTTCACGTCATCTTCCATGCCTTGTTCGAACGGCGAGCCCGGTGAGTATCGCTTCAGCACTTTCCCATCTCTGCCTATTAAAAACTTGGTGTAGTTCCACGGGATTTCTCCATCGAAAGGGGGTTGTTTTAAAAATTGATACACTGGAGCAATCGCAGACGCGCTCGTCACGTCGTCAATCAGCGGCGCGGTTAAAATCGCATCCGGGTCGTCTTTGAACTCGTCGTAACTTTTGGGATCGATGCCTTTGCATTTAGTGGGTTTATCTTTGACTGCGATTTTGTCCATCACTGGGAACTCAAACCCGAACTTCCGGTACGCGTATGCGCGTTCCATTTCACTCGTTCCAGGGGCTTGGCACCCGAACTGGTTCGCGGGGAAGGCTACCAATTCAAACCCGTCCTCCGCGTACTTTTGGCGTAAAGTGCGGAGCTCGGGGTAATTGGCATTCTGCAAAGGTCACTCGCTCGCGACATTCATCACCACGGTGACCTTCCCTTTAAACGCGTCGAGGGCGAAGGGTTCGCCATTTCGCTGTACGGTATACTCGTAGAAGCTAGTCTTCAGCGGTTCAGAGTTAGCGCGTTGCGGCGCAGCCAGGGTGACGAGCGCGGCGGGTAAAAGGACACCGGCGCGTCGAGAAAGATGTACGCCCTTTTGGACATCGTTGGGCCCAACACGGGGGGCAGCACAGCGGGTCGTGGTCGCGCGTCTAGCCGCGAGGGGACGCCGCTGGTACGCGGGCGCGCCGACACACGTCGCACCAAGCGCGGACATGCACGACATCTCCTAGTCGTGGAGGACAAAGGCGACACTGTGTCTCGGAGAGTGTGGATAGAACACGTCGACTCAGCAAAAGGTTTTCGTTTTGCAGGACCTTGTCGGTGCCGACCGCGACAAGTGGAATCGCCGAAAGCGCCTCGAATAAACACAAACTGCAGGGTGCCGTGCTGTCACGGCTGTCGTCATCCGATTCCCTCACGTAATCTGGCGAGCCACAAACAAGCGCGTTTTTTTCCACGCGGGCGCTTTCGTTCTGCGCGCGAGATGGCGCTCGCCGTCGCGGGCCATGTCCCCGCGGCGGGCACGCGTCGGGTACATTCGCGTCGTCTCGACGTCACAACACGTGCGTACGACACCGTGGACGAGCACGCGTCTCGAGTCGCGCGATCGTTAGCCACGCACGGCGTGGATGCGCGACGCTTGGACGATTTCGCGCTGGAGATGTTGCGACGCGCTGGTGTGAGTTCCGATGCGTTGTTCAGAGCCTCGGTGGACCCTGAAACCACCAAAGCGGCGTTCGCGGAGTGGAGCAAAGCGTTCGCCGCGGAGGTGGCGTTCTCCATGCGCGCGCACGGCGTTGAAGCGGAGACCCTGGATTGGCAGCAAGAAGCCATCTTGTCAGGCGCGGGAGTTTTCCCGGATTGGCTGCGGTACTACCAGAAACAGCTCCCGGCGTTTGACCTCGGGGAAGACTACGACGTGTACGGGGTACCAAGCACGTCCGGGGAAACACACAGTGACTATGATAACTATGAAAACACGGATTACACACTGCACCACAATATACCGCAGCGCCGAGTGCGCGGCATGACCCTTATCGACGAAGCGGAGTCGGAGTTCGGCAAGCTTCAAGTGTTGAGAGTGGACGACGACGCGACGGGCGGCGACGCGCAATTTGCGGGCGCCACGTTACTAATGCGAGAACACACCCCAGATGCGGTTCTGTCAGAATACCGACCCGGATCAAATATGTTCACCGGCGGTGTGTTCGATTTGTTCGCCATGTTGCCGCCCCTAGTAGCCAATCAGCCGCCGGGGTATCCTATTGGAGTTGTTGGCTTAGGAGCCGGAACGGTGGCGCGAGAGCTAGTAAACTTTTACCCCGAACACGACATCACCGGAAGTAGTCAGAGGATACGAGGTTTATCTAGAAGAATAGTCGGGTGGGAGCTTGACCCTGCGATCGTGGATCTTGCACGACTTCACTTCGGGCTAGCCGAACTGGAAGTTAGTGGTAGAGTGGTGGTACGAGTAGGGGACGCGTTCACGGAAGTGCGACGAGCGTTCGCAGAAGGAAGACTACTAGCCGGTATCGTGGTGGACGTGTTTGACGAGAAGTCGGTGGTGCTCCCGGAACTCACAAAGATGGACACGTGGGAGGACATAGCACGGGCGCTTGCGCCTGGGGGTAGAGTTGTTGCAAATTTAAGCACCGGGCGAGGTCAAGGCGCGGACTTGGAATCAGCGGTCGCCGCGGCGGAGTGTGCGGCGATCGCATGCGGGGGTGGACGCGCCTTGCTGTGGCGATCGAGCGCCATGGGCGTGTACAACGAAGTCGTAATTACGGGGCCGCCGCCCACGCCAAGTGAATGGGGAGCGCCGGGGGGGCTGCCTTCTGAACTCACGAAGTATAAGGGCGAGTGGTACGAAGTCACGGCGCCCGCGAGCGGCAAGCAGCACGGGTGGATCCTGGGGGGGTAATTAGTATGAATACATGCAACTAGTACGCAGCGCGAATTGTAAAAAGAATTTGCATCAAACTCAACTACCTTGGTCGTCCTTTCGCGAAGTAACCCTTGCCGCCGCCTTCGTTTTTCTTGCGTCTTTTGTTCGCGGGGGTCTTTGGGGTTCCGCCTCTTGCGCCACGACCGCCACGACCGCCACGACCGCCACGAAAACCACGCCCACTACGCCCGCCTCGTCCGCCGCGCCCGCCGCGCCCCTTTTGCTGTTTCCGTGGCTTGCGCACCTGCCCCTCCTCTGCCGACCCAGAGGACGACGACGAGGACGAAGATGAGTCTCCATCCTCGTCGTCCTCGCTATCCTCGCCATCTTCGTCTTCCTCGCCAACATCATCGCCAGATTCAGAACCCGAGTCATCGGAATCGGAAGACGAAGAGGAGGAGGAGGAGGCGGCTTTCCGTTTCTGTCCTTGTCCTCGCGTCGTCTCCGCGTCCATATTTTCCTCAGCAAACGCGTACCGCGCAAAGTCACTCGCTACGCCCGCGATGGAGCCAGTTTCGTTTGGTGCAGCTCGGTGTCGCAGCGTCTCGTCATCCAACCGGACGACTCGTCCCAACAGAAAGTCGCTCCGCTTAGTGGCGGGCGCAGTGAGCAACGTGAACGCGTGTTCAAACGCGGCTTTCAAGGAACGCGAGGCGTACGAGTTTCGCCCTAGGTCATTTAAAGGGTCCTGCGGGTCTTCGATGGACAGCAGAAACGGCCTTCCAGGGTCGTGCCAGCTTGGGTTTTTATCACGCTTCCCGAAGAACGACCCTCCGGCTCTGCAGGACACTCCCACTTCGTCCGTGTCGATCCGCCGGCCGAAGAGCTCGAAGAAGTCAATCAGCAAGGCTCCCAAGCACCCCTCCTCTGCCGCCGCGCCTCCCGCTGAACCAGCCCACGAACGAGCAGTGGCCTTGCTGTCGTGCAGCTGCAGGTGCGCCATGACCATACACAGCAGGGCGTAGCTCCCTGTGCCTCCTGAGTACACCTCATTCAGCGCCCGCTGCTGCAGAAACGCCTTCAAAACCGTGACCAGCGGCCGCAGCGCCGGGAACCGCTGCGTGTTCGCTTTCACAATCTCCGCGCTTGCCGGGCCGTTCGCGACGTCGAAGGAGATGTCAAATTGGTGCCCTGACTGTTTCTCCGTGAACTTCACAATCGGTACCCGCGCCTTGGCGATGAGCGCAATCTCACTCGCAAGGTCTTTGCGGGATAAGCTCAAGGCTAGGGCTTTCAGACACACGGCTGGTGAATTCGCGCCGCTGTCGAGAATCACGGCGTCGATGTCACTGTTGGGGAGGTACATCCCGGTCGCGAACGACCCGTGCACTTCGAACCTGGCAGAAGGCCAGATTGATAGCACGACGGTTCGTATTCTCTCAACGGCATCAGCGCGACTCTTCTGTTCCGAATCTGTGGGTTCTAAAAAGCGACAGAAATCCACAATCTCGGCGTGCAGACGCAACATCGGGGATTTTAACTTCCTAAGTCGCGCGTCAGTGCCGGGGGGGCACCAAACCGGCTCTTTACTCGTATCAGGAGTATCAGTAGATTTATCGGTAGTCACGTCAACCTCAAGTGATGGGTTCGTTTTCTGCTCGGAGTTCTCTACAGCGAATCGCGAGACACTCGACACCAGAAGCGACCCAGGGGGAAGCTTCGGGGCGTCGTCGAAGTCAACCGCGAATTTTGATTTTTCCGATTGTTTTTTAACCACCGACGCGTACGTTTGTGTTTCCTTCGGAGGTGCTTTCGGGGCGGGGGATGACAGCCCCAAACCTAACGCGGAAAGACCCGAAACTCCTAAGGGTGTCAGTCGCTGGTACTGGATACCGCCCTTGGCTGTGTGTGGAGTCGCGCCGCTCATCGCGAATCTGTTTTAATTGAAATTGAATCTCAAAGAAAACCTGTCACCTCTTTTGTCTAATCTATACCTATGGGATACCTATGGGATACCTATGGCCCTGTAGATCACCTTCCGCGGCTCTCCCTCGGTGGCTTGGGCTTGGCTCCCTTGTCACGTCCCCTCCACCACCGGACGATAAGCGTCCCTATGATCACGAGCTGTAGCACGAACTGCGCTTGCGATGCTTGTTTCTGTCGTCGTTGTTCATTTGCGTATTCGTCTAAATCCTCCAAGTTCACCGCGGCTGGGCGGGGGGGTACGAGCTTCGCGGTCTGGCCCGGGGTCGTCGAGGAGGCGGACGCGGTCAGGGTCAACACGGGCTCGCGCGGTTTGCTCTTGCCCATCAACGGAAGAGGGCGAGACGGGGTGCGACACAAAGTGGTCGGCGGCGCCCGAGGGAGAAGAGAAGACAGGCATTTGAGTGGGAGTAGATTTTGCAAACCCCTTCTTCCCATGACGGCGGGAAACCAAGTTGTGGTTGGTTCGACGTCGAGTGTTCAATCAGCCCATAGCGAGACGCGAGTTCGCGGGCGTGCGGGAAGGAGTCCCGGCGTCGTCCACTTTCGTCAAGTGGCACGTCGTCTCAGGTGCAACTCGACGTCGATCGGCAGAAAGGAGGAGAGCGTAACCTCCACTCGTGTGCCCTGTGATTGATTGACTGGACCGCACATTCGCGCGGCAGGAAAACTCGTGTTCGAAGAACGCCGCCTCCGATGGGTCGCTCCACCCGGGGCACGCCTGTTGCCCCCCCCGTCCCTGACCCTGGCTTCTTCGGCGATGATCTCGACCCCGAGACCGCGGCGCTGATCAAGCAGTTACAGGAAGAGGACATCAACGCCGCCCCCGTGGCGACCCGGAGGGAGAGGAAAGCGCCGGAGGTGTACAAGCCCCCGCCTCCTGGCGTGGGAGGGTTGGCGAAGAGCGAAAAGAAAGAGGTGAAGAAGGATGAGCCGCGTGCGACGCGCGGGGGTGCGGGTAGCGGCAAGGAAAAGGACAAACAGAACGCTCAGGATGACAAGACACCTGGTAAGACACGCGATCACAAGGATGGTGGATCGTCTCGAGGGAAGCAAGGGAAGACCACAGGCGATGCCGATCGACCGAAACTCGGACGACGAAGCCTGGATGCTTCCGCAGAGTTGGATCGATCGCGAGGCACCTCCCCTGTCGGTTCCCCCGGTGCGTGGTCCGAGAAACCCCTCGCCGGGTACAAGAAACCGCAAGGCAAGGAGTACCACAGGTTCACGCACCACGTGAACGAGGTGTGGGTGCAGTCTACGCAAAGAGCCGGGGGGGGCGACCACTCCGACCACGTGTTCAAGCGCTTTGACCGGAACGGCGTGGAGTGCGCGTTTGAAAACACGGGGTCGAAAGGGGAGTTCGTGAGGGGTAATCTTCAGCCCTCGCTGCGCTCGAAGAAAGCCGTGGAGACGTACTTGGAGAGAGTGGCGAAGGCTGCAGTTGGCAAACAGGGAGCGCGCAGCGATGGCAGGAAAACGCGCGACGCCACCGGCGCGAAGGAACTTTCGTTCAAAGAAAAGGCGAGCGACAAGAAAGACGCATCTGCAAAGGAGAGCGGGAAGCAAGGAAAGGATGCTTCCAAGGAAAAATCCACCATTTCATCACGAGACGACCGCGCTGCTGGCAAATCCGAGCGGGACAGCGCTGCTGACGCAAAGGAGCTGCCGCGGGTATCTTCGCGAGAGACACGCGAGCGCGGCGGCAAGCCGGAGATGGCACCCAGAACAGAGAAGGCGGTTCCCGCGAAGCGCGGACGCAAGTCGGGTGAATCAAACGCGGTGCAGGCTGAAGAGTTAAACAGAGACGAGGCTACCGTCAGTGGTAAAGCGGAGGCCAGCGCACGAGAGACTGCTGTGCCTAGAGACCCTACAGTCGCCCTCTACGACCCCCAGCGTTGCCGCGCGTTTTCCACCGCTGCGAGCGACGTTCTCGAAAAACACGCGTCGTACGTCTTGGACTCCGTGAGCGGCCACGTGTGTTTGATTCGGTCGCAGATCGCGGCTGAACGCAACGCAACTCCAGTGAAGAATGATGACGGCAATGCGCACCCTTCGCGCAAGAAAGAGCTTAGAGCGACGCCGCAGATGTTGCCGGGCGGCACGTACCGGTTGGTGTGTGACCGGTGCTCCGCGTCAATCGCGGACGGCCACCGCAACTGCATGGAGTGCGGGAGCGACTACTGCGTGGAGTGCTGCGCCGAGATGAGGGTGCCGACGAAAGAAAAGGGAAAGGTGAACCGCAAATCGTCCAACTCGCCGAAAGCATACTTAAGCTTAAACGATCCGTGGGCCGGGGTGAAGTGCCCTGGGAAGTGCGTGGCTGGGGATACCGGGCGCGTCTCTTCGGTCTCCCAACCGCTGGCGTTCAAAGTGCGATGCGTTTCCGTCACCACGCAGCGCTCGCTGGCGGTGGCGAAGGCGATGCCTGACCCGCTGTCCGATGTGGACCACATGGCGGACACGTACGGAAACACGGCGTTGAAGGTGAGACAGAAAGAAGCGGATGAGCTCAAAGAGTGGGTTAAATCGTCCGACGCCGCGTCGGTTGAACGGTTTCACAGAGAAGTTTTCGGCGAACAAACACCGCAAGACATTGTCGACGACGCCGAAGCGCGACGCGCGCCGACGTCGGAGGAGTGGAGGCATACGCTCGATGCTGTGAACGAACTGACCGCGGATCAAGGCGGCGCTGAAGCATTACAGAAGGCTACGGAAGCACATACAGACGCGATTAATCGGCACAAAGAAGAGAGCGATCCGAAGGACGTGTGCGAGCGGTGCAACGCGTCCGACGCGTCCACCTCCACGACGCGCCTTCCCCACGAACGTTTAAAAATCTGGTCGCCTTCGGTCGATGAGGTTGACGTATCCGTAATAGGCGCGGATAGGTACGAGACTATGCTGACTCACTTCCAGACACACTGGAAAAGGGGCGACCCCGTGATCGTCAGAGGTGCTATCGGCGATACCGGTGCTACGGGCAAACAGTCGGCCGATTTTTGGGCCCCGGCATCGCTCGCGTCCGAGATGCGCGCCACGCTTCCGTTTCGGTCCGCCGCGCGAAACGAAAACGAAAAGTCTGAATCTGGAAAAAAGAATAAGGAATCCCTAGTCCTAACGGACTGCGGTGACATTGGAAACAGTGAGGTACGCATTGACGTGGAGGAGTTCTTTGAGCAAACATTTAAGGTTGGCGAGAAGAGTGAAGTGAAAAGAAAAAAACAATCAGAAACAAAACGTGGTTTGTTGCGTTTACGCGATTGGCCCGGCGACGACGACTTCAAAACCCGGGCGCCCCGGCACGCGGAAGCGTTTATGAAAGCCCTGCCGTTTCCGGAGTACACCAACGCGGTTGATGGCCCGCTGAACCTTTCGACAAGCCTGCCGAAGGAGTGGGTGCCGCCGGATTTGGGGCCCAAGACGTACGTAGGTGCGGGGCGGTTGGAAGAAAGAGGTTTGGGAGACTGCGTGACGAAGCTTCACCAAGACGCCTCGGACGTGGTGAACGTTTTGTTGCACGTGGGGGCGGATGCTCAAGAGGAGGGTTCTGGTACTGGTACGCAGGGTGGTGTTGAAAACGGCGACCAGGGCACCGGTGAGGATACCACTGAATTCGAGTCGGAAAAATCCATGGGTGCGGTGTGGGACGTGTTCCGCCGCGAAGACGTCCCTGCGCTGACTGAGTGGCTCAAGGAGAAGTGGACCAAAGGGGGTTTACAATGGCCAACGCAAAGAAAAGCAAAAAAGGTTCAGGAGAAGGCTGGAGAAGGAGCTCAATCAGGAAGGGCATCAGGCCGAGGTAATGGCAGTAATGGCAACGGCACTCAATCCGCTGCATCCACCCAAAACGACCACCTTGAGCGTTTGAACCACCCAATTCACGACCAGTCCACGTACTTGACTCGTTTGGATTTGCGTTCGCTGGAAAAAGACACGGGCGTCAAACCGTGGTCGTTTACGCAGAAAAAGGGCGACGCCGTGTTTGTCCCGGCGGGGTGTCCGCACCAGGTCCGTAATTTACGAGCGTGCCTGAAACTTTCTCACGAGTTCGTGTCGCCTGAGTCAGCTGGGGAGTGCTTGGCGTTAGCCAGGCAGCTCAGGCAGTGCGGGTTCGAGGACAAGCTCCAAGGGCGCGCGATGGTGATGCACGCCGCGCGCGTCGCGGACCAGGTGCTGAACCACGGCAAGCCCAGGGCGTTTGGCCCGGCGTCAGCGGCAGCGATCGCGGCGCACGAAGCCGAGCTAGCGGCTGCCGCCGCCGCCGCAGCAGCAGGCGCAGCGCCTGAAGCGGAGGAGTGGGCCAAGGAGTGGGACGAGCACGCTACTGCGGACCGGGAGGATCTGGATGCGAAAGGCGATCGTACCGGGAAGCAGAAGCGCGGGGGCAAGCGCGTGAAGGTTGAGTTTTCCGGAAATCTCACGAAAAAGGGCAAGACGCCAGCGGCAGCTGCGGCGGATGCGAAACGCGCCGCGGCCAAGGCCAAAGCTGCTGCTGATGCTGCGGATGCTGATGTCGCATCAGAGGACAACACAGAAGATGACGAGGAGCACGATGAGATGGCCCTTTTGTTGATGGGCCTAGGCGACGCGCCGCCCAAGAAGGGGAAGCGAAAGGAAAAGGCGAGGGGCGAGGTGAAACCAGAAACGGTGCCCGCCAAGAAACAAAGGGCAGGCAAGGGTGAAATGAGCAACTCAGTGGGCAACACACTCGAGCAATCACAAGCACAAGCCCAAGCAGGCTCGTTCGTAGGCATGGACTTTGCCGCGTTGCAGCAACAACAGCAAGTGATGTTGCAAGCCATGCAGGCGCAGGGCCAGATGTTCGGCGGGTTCAACCCGGCGATGGCGGCGGCGGCTGTCGCGGCGTACGGCGGCGTGGGGTTCAACCCGCAAATGGCACCGCCCGCGCCCGTCCCC
>TARA_B110000977_G_scaffold23845_1_pt1 | contig 28523 bp, 23 predicted proteins | sample TARA_B110000977 | Tara Oceans TARA_B110000977 (sample SAMEA4397798) | marine metagenome | biome: Polar Biome; feature: [SRF] surface water layer (ENVO:00010504); material: water (ENVO:00002006), including particulate matter (ENVO:01000060) such as... | depth 5 m | reverse complement strand
CTCAACGCCGTACCAGGCTGTGCTACTGAAATTTTGTACAAATACGGCATCACGTCTTTTAAATGTGCACTTGGCGGCGGCGGGATGTCGTCGTCATTATTTCCATTCATCTTTTCATCCGAAAAGTAATCCGTGGGTAAGTTCGTGGCGGGGGCGGGGACGGCCAAGCCGCCACCGGGGGGGGTAGCGTTGGTGATATGTGTGCATCGTCTTTGTCTAGTAGTGATGCTTGACCCTGTTAATCCTTGTCTTCCCGTGAGCCTTCCCGTGAGGGTCACGTTCGTGGACGTGCCATGTACACCGGAGAATCGTATCGGCGCCGTGGCGTTCGTACGTCCCGAGTTCCTTCGTTGAACACTTCGCGCTCTCGTGCCAGCTCCCCATACCTGCGAACCCGACGCAGCCGCCATAGGGGACGCTATCGCAGCCATCGCGCCGTGTCAGGTCGCGTGGTGCGTGGACGTGTGTGGAGTGTTGCCCGACACTCGCGACGACGTCGATGAAAACAAAAACAAGATAGAAGCGCGCACCGTAGGCGGACACGTCAACTTGATGTCGATTGAACGCGTCGTTGATAGGAAAGCGCGCGAGATCCAAAGGAAATGGCGCGAGATGTCGAAAGCACTTTTTAGATGCAAGCACGATGAAGGATGGATGTGAACTTTTCCAGTGTGTTTTTATTTGCCACACGGCCATACCATCCTCGTCTCGACGAAAGGCCTACCACTTCACTCCGCGCGTCTCCGTTCCCGAGACGTGGCTGGAACGTTCGTGGGTGTACTCGCGGGGTCGGAGGTATCGCACGACGCACCCTCCCTACGGTGAAGCCCTGGAACGCGGTCGGACCTGTCACATCCATTCACGTCGCAATTCTTCATTAACCCTCGGGGCAAACAACAAACTTACGATGTCAAGTGCTTGGGCGCTCCGCCCTTTAGCCAGCGCTTCGTTCGCCCTGCGGTGCGGCGCGCGACGCACACTGGCATGCGCCGAGGTTGGTTTTGGTGGGTACCAAGGAGTTACTCAACCGTTCGAGGGGCACGCTTCCGTGGTCACAAGCCGGGTGAACACACGACACGCGCGACGCGTCTGCTCGTCTCCGGTTGTCTCGTTGCGAACATCCAGGAATCCCCTGGGTTCCACGACCCGTATGTCTCCCACGCATCACAGCGCGTGCTTCTCGTCTGGAAGTTTAGGGGACGGTTTCGGTGTGAGTGAATACAACACGATCTCAGGAAACCCTCGGCACGTAACGCACGTAAGCTCGTTATCCGACCCCCTACCCGAGGATGTGCCATCGTGGACCGAAAGAATCGATGCGGATAAAAAGGGAATAAAAAAAGGGAAAAACAAAAAAGAGTCGAAGGCGTCTACCGGACACTCCGCGTCGCCATACGCGGTCCCCACCACGTCCCGCATTTTCTGTAACCGATCGCTAAACATGAACAACATCACCGCCGTGGGGTTTGACATGGACTACACCTTGGCGATGTACAAGCCGGAGACGTTCGAGCTGTTAGCGTACGAGTCGACGAAACAAAAGTTGGTCACGGAATTTGGGTTTCCCGAAGAAATTTTGGGTTTGGAATACGACCATACGTACATGGTCCGAGGTCTTGTAGTTGACAAGAAACGGGGAAACGTTTTGAAAATGGATCGCCATAAGTACGTCAAGGTTGCACGTCACGGGTTCGAACCGCTGGCCACGGAGGACCGAATACAAACCTATTGTCAGACCACGAAAGCGGACCAGTTCGGCGGCTGGGACTACGCCAACGTCGACACGCTGTTCGCGCTCGGCGAAACGTACCTGTTCTGCCAGCTCGTGGAGCTCAAGGAGGCGTTGATCAGTCAAGGAACACTACTGGAAGATGCAACTGGTGAAGATTCAAATGATGTGGATGAAAAAATGCACGCGAAGCGACGGTTGGCGTCCAAGCCGTTCTCGTTGATGTACGACGAGATTCGAGCGAGCGTGGATTTGTGCCACAGAGACGGCACGTTGAAAAGAGCAGTAGCGGAGGACCCTGGCAAGTACATCCACGCGGACGACGCGCTAGTGCCCATGCTACGAGCTCTAAGAGCATCAGGCAAGAAAGTATTCCTCCTCACGAATTCCTTGTGGGACTTCACCAACGTGGTGATGAACTTTCTGGTCAACGAGAAGGTGGGCGAGGACAAGGACGTCGAATGGACCAGGTTGTTCGACACCGTCATCACCGGTTCCTGCAAACCCGGGTTTTTCGAAAACGAACGCACAGCTGTGTTTGAGGTTGACGTAGTGACTTCAGATCTTCGGAACACCGATGATGGCGCACCGATGACACCAATAGGCGCGAGTGAAGCGGAAGATGCGCCGTTCGCGGGGCTACAGTCGTTTACGTCGAAAAATAAAAATGGCAAAAACAGTAGTGACAGTAAACATCCCCCCCTGCCGGGCGCGTACCAGGGCGGGTCGTACAGACATTTACACGCCATGTTAGGCGTGTCAAGCGGCAACCAAGTGCTTTACGTGGGCGACCACATCTACGGGGACGTCATGCGGAGTAAAAAAACCCTGGGGTGGCGCACTATGTTGGTGGTTCCTGAGTTGGCGCACGAACTGAATTGTTTGGAGGAAGCTGAGAAGAAAGGAACTTTCGAAACGATTCGGAAACTTCGAACGGAACGGGACGCTTTGTCTGATGAAACGCAGTTGCGAAGGTGGAGAGCAAGTGTCGTTCGCGATGCTTCAGTGGAGGCCGGTGTAGGGTGGGGCGGTGGCTCTGAATTGTTAAGTTCTGAGTTATCTGAAGATCTTGAGGGTTCAGAACTCAGAGACTTTTCGATTGACCCTGAATTGGGCGCGTTGACGAAGCGCGCGGAGCTGGCGAAGAACAAACACCGCGAAACCTTACGTGAGCTGCACAAAAGCTTCCACCCCACGTGGGGTCAACTCATGAAAGCTGGGTCACAAAACAGCCGGTTCGCGCACCAGCTGGAGACTTACGCGTGTCTGTACACTTCGCACGCTAGGAATCTGGTGGCGTATAGCCCGAGGAAGACGTACAGGGGGCAGAGCGATTGGATGCCGCACGACGATCTCGACGCGGAGCACCATTAAGGAGTTTTGAGTCTATGAGTATTTGGTATGAATTGTAACAATATACGGTAACAAGATGGTACACTAATTACTCACTCGTATTCCTACCTACTCCTCCATATCGTTATCTCCCTCCTCTTCGTCGTCGCTTTCCACGACGCCGGACGCCGCCGACAATAAAAACGCGTCCACCTTTTTATGCAACTTTGTTCCAACGTCCGTCGCCGTCTTCAAAACGGCCCGTAAATTGCCCAGACTAACCCCTTTGGATGCGTCGTTTGATTTGTTGCTTACGTATATACCTCCCGCAGTGACTTGCGTGAGGCCTCGAATCTTTTTTTTAGAGTCAACTGCGACTGCTATGCCAGAGGCACTACACGCAACTTCGTCCGCACTCGCGTCGATTATGTTTTTCGTTCCAATCTTGTACAGCGTCACGATCAGCGGAACGCCCGTTACATCCAACCTCGAGCACTCCTCAGGGTCATCATCTAACTCCAGCTCCTGTGGGTCGTCTGGGTTGGGACCGGCCACGGAGGTGACTTTTGGAATTTTGCAATCCGCCAGCGCTGCTTTCACTGCTATCGACAAGGCATCCAACACACCCCCTTCGTTACTTAAAACCAAACAATCGCACTGCAGCACCCAGCACACTTTGCCTTTCTGGATGCCTAGCGCTGCCATGTCCAACGCCGCGCCTGCGCCGTGTTGCGAATGCCGGGCGGTGCCCCCCCCTCCGCGTTCGCCCGCGGCGACGTGCGATAAACTCGCGGCCCCACCAGCTGAAGCTCCTAACAACGTCCGTTCCAACGCTTTACTCAATTCATTGCTCAGCGAATCCCCGCCCCTCCCCTCGTACTCCGGATCCGCGCTCGCACTCAACTCGACGGAGCAGGATAACCTACCATGAGTAGGGTCGCCACCTGGGGGAGTGCCGATGTCCGCCTTAACTGCTACCATCACGTCCGTGTTCCCCAACCGTAAGCGCGACGACCCGGATGCTTGGGGAGTCGTACCCAATTCCAACGTCATGAGCCGGTAATCAAGGCGCCCTCGGCCATCAACCCTGCATCCCTGATCCACCCCATCCAAAACGAACGAACGCTCGTAGGGGGAAAGGGACATGGTTTATTATTTTACAGGGTGTCAGGGGGACAAGCTTCCAACAGTCTCCGACACTCAACGCACTCGAGTGATGATCAGGAGCACGATGCCTGGTCTGCGCGTGCGGCCGCCGCCGACGTCACTGTGTCGGCGGGTGAGAAAAACTCACCAGAAAAATGGATTTCGGGATTTCGTGTTTTCGACCGTGGACCTCTCTTGCCCGCGTCCCCTTCCGCGCGGGTCACTCCTTCGCGGCGCGGCACGTTCGCCAGCGCATGCGCAAGAGAGGCGGTCACCCTTCGAACTCGTGGCCTTCCACCGTCGCGGATCCCGGTAACTCCGCGGTCCACACGGCACACACACTCGGCCCAAGCCGAAACGCCGCGGCAGCAGTGTACACATCAACGGGCGTCTCATCCCCGTGGCACGATCAAGGTGCACACACGCTAGTCGAGGCATCGACTTCACCTGAAGACACCATGACCTCCTTGATGCCCGCCCCCGCAACCGTGAAGGACAGGACGAAGGAGTTCAACCAAATCGTGGAGCGTAGTTTGAAGACGCTCGCGGCGAGGGGAGGAGCGGGAGGGGCGGTGGGGTCATCAAACGCGCAAGGCGAGGGTGGGAATGTACATGGAGACACGCACGCGTTGATGGGTAGTTCCATCAACTCATCCGACCCTAGCCACAACCAGACCCAAAGCACTGGCACGAACAGCGAATTCGCGAAGATGAGCAGCCGGATAGGCCACGGCATACATGGCACGAGTCAGAAGTTGGAGCGCTTGACGCAGCTAGCGAAGCGCTCATCGATGTTTGACGACCCTGCGAAGGAAATTGCGGAGTTAAGCGCCGTCATAAAAAGTGACATAACCGCACTAAACACCGCGATCGCTGAGTTACAGAACCACGCGGCGCGAGTGAGTTCCACGAAGCAAGGCACTGACCACTCCGTAACAGTAGTGGACACTCTAAAAACCCGCCTCATGGGCGCCACGAAGTCGTTCAAGGAAGTGTTAACCATGAGGCAAGAAAACGTTAAAAGTCAGAACGACCGGCGCAAGATGTTTTCGAACGAAAGCGTTTCTTCGAAAGTTAACCGGCCAAACCCCTTTGCGAGACAGAGGGATGGCAGCTTGGCTACTGGGGGAGCGAGTGCTAATTTTCCGAGGTTAAATGACTCAGGGATGGGTGGTCCTAATACTTCCGTGACATTTGGAGGGGGCGGTGGGTTCCTTCAGCCTGGTAACAATTCAGGCATGGCCACTGGAGGAGGCTTCGATGGCCACATCACGGGCAACAACAACAACCAAATGCAATCGCAGATGCTACTGCAGAATCAGGATTCGTACATGAGTTCTAGAAGTGAAGCTTTGCAGAACGTTGAGCGGACTATTACTGAATTAGGAGGCATCTTTCAGCAACTATCCACGATGGTCGCGGAGCAGGGCGAGATGGCGATTCGGATTGACGAAAACGTGGAGCAGAGTGTTGCTAACGTGGACAACGCACAGACACAGTTGCTGAAGTATTTGAACTCGGTTTCATCAAACAGGTGGCTGATTATGAAGATATTCGGAGTGCTCATTTCGTTTCTCGTGTTTTTCGTCGTGTTTATTGCGTAGAGAGGTAGTAGTAGTGTTTGTTAACATCAGGGCTTCTTTTCCAAAAAATAATTATGCCTTTGTGTCTCCCTTTAAGCTTTCTTTCCGAATCACTGTTGGCACCCTCAATCTTTCCTCTCCTATCATTCCTTGGTGCGCGTCGTTGTTTGCGGGGAGATGGTCGCGGGTGAGATGGTTGGCGGTGCGGGTGAGATGGTTGGCGGTGCGGGCAACCTTGACGCTGCTGACACCGACACCGTCACGTTCGCAACGCGCGACGCGTCACGAGGAGGCGCAGATCGGGTGCCTCTTTTCCTGCGGTGCCAATGGCATCACACCGCGAAATCATTCGACCTCACGCTGTTCACCGCGTCGAGTGCCTCGTCCAGCGGAACACAGACACAACCCACCACCGCGTGGCGCGCCCCACACCCGCTAAAACAACCCACGAACGCGCCGTACGACAACTGGTACGACCGCGCAGTCGAAGCGCTGTCGGCCATGGTTGCGAACAATCATTTCCAGTTCCAGTTCGACGTCAAGAAAAACGACGACGAATTAAACAACGCAAACTCCGACCCGATGAACCTTTCACACTTTTTGAGCGACACCAGTGTTGGTTCACGGGATACACCGAAGTACGCGACACTTAAATGGACGTGGCACGAACGCAGAGCAAGTAGGTCTTCTGGGTCTAATCACGAGTTAAATACAGGGATGGAGGACGCTTCGCCGGCGCGGCTCGACGTTCCGGCGAACGAAAGAGGCGCCAAGCGAGTCGGGTCGGTACAGCTCGTTCGAGTTGAAGGAGATAGGAGTGATACTGCTAATGATACTAATGGTACGGCTCATACACATTCCTTTCCTCTTCTGTTGGATTTATTCCGCGAAACTTGCGAGCGAAACGAATCGTTACGGCGGGAGGTGAAGGACTTGACGCGTGAGTTAGTTATTTCAAAAACTGCAACAGATGCCGCAACGGACGAGCTAACGCACTTCGCGTTTCAAAAACAAGTACACGAAACCACGGTTTCCACGAAAGTCGCCGTATTAATGAACGAAAAGAAAAAAAAGATGTCTGAGTTGGAGCTTGATTTAGACACCGCTCGACACGAAATCGAAGCGCTGGAACAGAGGTTGGAGGAGAATCAGATTGACGGCGAAAACAACGGGGACGACGGCGTGGACACCGACGAGGAGCTCGCGCTGGCGCTGGAGAGGGACAAGGCGGCGAAAAGAAAACGGGTTTCGAATGGGGATACGAAACCGAAACCAAAACCTAAAGCCGGCCGTGGTGGTGGTCGTGGAAAAAAGAAAGAAAAATATACCCCCGTGGAACCGATGGACGTTCACTACGCCGTGGACTCTTCCGACGACGACGCGAAGATTTCTCCTTCGCTCCCCCCGGGCGGCGATTCGCTGGACATGCAAACCGCGCTGTTAAGACAGATGATGATGCCGACGCAAGTGACTCAAGGTATGACTCAATGTACTGCGCAGCAGACTATACAGGGCACGCAAGGCACTCAAGGCACTCAAGGCACTCAGCGGGGAACGCCGGCGAGGACAAAAAAAGAAACAAAAAAGAAACCCGCGGCGAAACCCAAAAACGTCGGGGATGGGCTCGCGACGCTTCTGGGGGACGACGAGGACGAGCTGTTTTAGATGATAGGTACGTGGTGACTTGTTCGTGCAATATCGCTTCGTTTCAACTGTGTGTAACGTGGTACACTCCACCATCCGCATCGTCATTTCTTCTCCCATCAACTCATCTTTCTCAGTGCAGCTTGACCCTTTTCCCCGGCGGCTGAAGGCCCGCTGCTGCTTCCTCCGCGTCTCTTTTTCTGATCGCCGCCTCGGCATGCTTGTGGTCGTTCTCGACTAAGATGCCGCCTTTCCAGCACCCGGTGGCGAGGCCGATTTGCTTGTTCCGCTCGTACTCCGCCAACACATCAGCTTTCGAGCCGATCCAGCCGTGGTACCTGTTGAGGCCCTGGCTTCCAATCGCCCGGCTCGCTTTGATGCGAATAAACAGCACCTCCCGGTTTGGGCAAAACTCTTCGATTATCTTCCTCCACGACGAAGGGTCGATGCCGTACTTCTCGATGCCTCGGTACAGGTTATCCCAGTCGCTTTCGTTCCACTTTGCCTTTTCCGTGGCGAACACAACCTTTTTGGGCTTGAAGAACTGCTGGTTCAGAGAGCCATCCAGATTCAGCGCATCAGGCCGGGTCACCGCGAGTCGCGTGGCATTGGCCCAAGCAATGCGAGGGTCGTCGGAGGGGGCCGAAGGCGTGCTCGGGGGAGTCGCCATCATTGTGTCCGCCATGGAGACGAGTCTGCGCGTGTGCGTGTGACGAACGAGAGGCGTCGGATGAAGAATTCAAATAAATCTGGGCACGCCTCGTCAACTTTCGTAGGCACCTTTGAGTTTGAGAGGAGATTTCTTCAGATTGGAACTCGCGAACGTCTCATCCACCTCCGCGCGGGCGGCTGTGTCATCGAACCACTTTCCCTACGCCATGTCCCCTCCCCCAACGGCGGTGTACCCCTGCGCCCCCGGGACGACGCGAGGGCGGGGCACTCCGCTCGGCGCGCACGCGGGCCGAGGCGTCGTTGTGTACGCCAACGGCAAATCCATAGTGGTGAGGTCTCTTTCAGATCCCACAAACATTCGCTTGTACACCGACCACCAGTACCAAACCACGTGCGCTCAAATCTCTCCCAACGGCGAGTGGGTGGCGAGCGGCGACGTTTCCGGTGTCGTGCGTGTGTGGGGTCTGAACGACGACTACACCCTGAAAGCGGAACACAGGCCGCTGAGCGGTTCGGTCGATGACCTTCAATGGAGCGACGATTGCCAGCGAATAGTAGCGTGCGGCGATGGCAAGGGCGGCGCGTTCGCGAAAGCCTTTCTCTGGGACTCCGGGAGTTCAGTAGGGGATGTCAGTGGCATGACGAAAAGGGTGAATAGCATCGCAATTAAACCAACACGACCCTTCAGAGTCGTCACGGCGAGTGAGGATTTTTCCGTCACCATGTTCACCGGACCGCCGTTTAAATTTGACGGCGTTAAATATAAACACGGGAACTTTGCCAACTGCGTACGGTATAATTTGAATGGAAGTCTCTTCGCGTCTTGCGGCAGTGATGGTATCGGTATCATTTACGACGGTAAGTTCGGAGTGCCTGTTGCGAGACTCGCACCAGGAGGCAAACGGGTTGCGAAAGACACGGAAGGACACAACGGGACGGTATACGCACTGAGCTGGTCCCCTGATGGAAAAACATTGTTAACAGTAGGTGCAGATAAAACTGCAAAGCTGTGGGATGTATCATCGGTACAGCCGTTACCGTCGGATACCGAAGCGCCCGTATCACCCGATCCTTTACCCCCGGTTCCCGTCACGAAAACACTCAAGCCCTGGAGCGATTCAAAAAAAGCAACATTAAGTGACATGCAAGTGGGTTGCGTTTTTGTCGGTGAGGTACCGGTGACGCTGTCGTTGGACGGGACGCTGAACGTTTTGAGCACCGCTGGCGACGGCGAAATTGTAAGTTTACCGGGGCACGGTAAGCCAATCGCGTGTATGGCGAAACTTGGTAATGACTCTATTTTAACCGTAGGACTCGCAGCGGTGAACGTGCCGACCTCCTGTCCCTCCGTGGGGTACGCGTGGGGTACTGAAAATAACTCTCAGACTAAAAGCACGTACAAAGTTGACCTGAAACACGCGGGGGCTGTCGTCGCGGCGGCGAGTACGTCTAACGGCGACACCGTCTTCACCGTGGGGCTGGACGATTTCTGCATGTCTATAAGTAAACAGTCAACAGATTATTCCAGTAAAACGGTCGCCAAGCTTCCAGGCCAGCCGAGTTGCGTGGCTTGTGATAAAAACGGGGAAGTAGTGGTGGTTGGGTGCCGCGAATCTGTCTGCGCGTTTGCGGGAGATGAAACAAACAATGAATCCCCAGTGACTGTAAAATTCCCAGAAATGAAAAACCAAGCAATCACCGCCGTGGGCGTTTCGAGCGACGGCGCGGTACTCGTGGTGGGGTTCCAAAACGGAGACGTACGGTTGTTGGATGTACAGAAAAATGGCCCAGCTGTGGCGAAATTAAATCGTTCCGACTGTTTGCCCATACAGCACCACAGAGCCGAAGTGACGTGCGTGGCGTTCCACCCGACTGATTCCAACGTAGTTGCAACTTCGGATTTGAACCGAAAACTCTTCGTCTGGCGCGTGGACACGCAGCAGCTGCTGGACGAAAAACACGCGAAGTTAACCTTCCACAACGCTCGGGTTACTTCGTTATCTTGGTCTTCAGGTGGTGGGTTGTTAGCATCGGGTTCCCTAGACGGCTCCGTGATCGTGTGGGACCCAGTCGGCAATGGAGCGGAACGAAAAACATTGAAAAATGCACATCAAGGAGGGGTGACTAGTCTACAATGGATTGAGAAAGTTTTAGCATCAGGGGGGTTCGACGCGTGCGTACGGACGTGGGCAGTCGGTAGTTAGTCTGTAATTTACACGGTACACAGTACACATAATGCATCACCTGAATCGCACGTCTATCCGATGTCTAGTCCACGGGGTACGGAGCCCAACCTCTCGTGTACCCTCTCATAAAAAAGGGGGACGAAACACGTCAGCCGTTTTCAATTTCGGGATTTTTCGTGTCCCGAAAACGAAGCGTTTTTATAAATGTCATACATTTTCGTTCGCCTCGCCATTCCGCACACGCGCACCCACACGCACCACACACCCTTCCCATCACCATGGCGATCACTTACGATACCGCGATGCAGGTGTATTTCGGCATGTACGCCGCGACGATGACCACCTTCCCTGACGAGTAAGTTCTTCACGTTTTCCGGCTTTCGAATTGAAGCGGCTTTTTTTGAGACAATTACCGAATCGAATGCGCGACGACCTCGGTCGGCATACGCATCCCTTACTCCACGTGACTGACCAATTCCCTTAATGTTTAACCCTAACAGAGTCTGGGGCGCGGGCGGCCTCGGTCAGCTCCCGTACTGGGCCAAGCCTCTCGGCGACGCGCTCGCTCAAGGCGGGTTCTTCGCGCGCATGGTCGGCTTAGTGTTCGGCTTGGTGGTTTTCGGCCGAACCCATTGTGGTGTCACCGAAGACGCGTTCAGCAAGCAAACTATCGCGTTCCACGTCAGCACGTTGGTTCCCTTTGGCAACCTCGCCCTGAACGCGCACCCGAACTGGACCCAGTGGGTGTGGCAAGTGCAGTGCGTCATGAACATCGTGTTGGCGCTGTGGGGGGCGCAATCCTGCGGCCTGCTCGGAGGCGGCAAGAAAAAGGCCAAAAGGTCTACTCGCAAGAGAGCGTAAGAAGTGAGAAGTGAGAAGTGAAAAGCCAGACGCTACGCGGCCGCTACTAACGCGAATCGCACACGAGTCGGACATCCAAACGCGAGTCCCTCAAGAGGTATATAAGAAAGGTTCGCCCTTCGCCTAGAGTGTCATAAACCGCACGGACTCTCGTACACACGCGTAGTACCTACACGTTTTTCTATTTTGCCCGTGCCCGAATCATCAATAAAAAATAAAATAATCATACGTCTCTACTACTCCTTCTTGGGCTACTACAGCAGCTACTTCTTGGTACAGCACTTCTGCAACATTTTCCGCAGCGTATCTTCTCCCATCCCCCGCAACATTGCGGCGTTTTTAGCCCGAATATCGTCCCCCGGGCCGTTGTTGTACCACTGGTCGTCCGCCGACTCAACGTCGGATTGGCGCAGTAAATGTAACACGGGGTGCGGCGACCGGCCGGTGAAATCCGCCGGGTCGATGGCGTCGGCGGTTTTATCGGAGTAGCCGGAGTCCGAGTCGTCGTCGTCGTCATATTCGTCATCCTCTTCTTCTTGCTCAATGCCCTTAGACTGCTTACCCATAGAGGAAGCTTTCGCGTTCATTTCTTTCCAGTCCGCCCTGGTATCAGCGCCTCCTTGCAAACTCGCGTGCTTGGCAATCATCTCCCTGAGCGCCGCTTCGCCGGGTGGGTTATTAGTCTGGGAATTATCCCCATCCTCCCCATCCCCGGTATCCAGGTACGTACAAATGTACCCCCCGCTGCTCTGTTCATCCTCTATGTCCACATCAGTATCGTGGAACGTCGCGGATGGGTGGAATGGAACCACTTCCACGAAATCCCCGACCAGTTTATTTTTTATTTTTTCGGGTAAAGATTGCGTCAGTGCGTTTGCCTCTTCATCCGCAACATTCCGCGCGCCTTCCATGAACCCATCGAAAGTCGTTGCGTTTAATGCTTTCACAGTACCTGGACTTAACACTACTAACGTGGTGTTCGCCACGTCAGTAGGGGCATTTTTTAAGACCTCTAACTCGCGTTTAACCTCTTTTCGCAACTCATCCAATGTTTTACTCTCACTAACAAAAAATTTCGTCCCCGGTAACGCGGCTCTGGCGAACGGACACAGGTTCAGCCCGATGACCATGTTGTCGAGCCATTGGCGGGTTTCGAGCTCTACTTGTTCGATGGAGGCTTTGCTGGTTGCGACGTCGGTTTCCTTTCCGTTTTCATGTCTCGTCGCGGCAACCGTATGGGTATTTAGTCTGCTTCGCAATCGAACGTCGGCGGTCAGGGAGGCGGTCCACGATTTCGACTTCGGCATTTCCCCAAAATACGGCGACTGTTTGCCTGTGCATCGAGTTGCTCGGCCTGGGTGCGACGCCCTTTGTGCCCCGACTCCGCGTGGTGCCGAACACGCGTGGCACGACATCTCGAGCGAGACAGCTAACCCGCACCGCGCGTCGGGATGTGCGGAGTCGAAGGTGTGTTGTCTGGAGAAAAGTGAAATTGAAAAAATCACAAAGCATTTTTCCCTTTTCACTGATGACGCTCTCTATCAGCTCATCACTCCTCGCGCACACGAACCATGCCCCTCGCGCGGATAAGCGAAACGACGTTCCACCCCGAGGTCTACGAGCCCGCGGAGGTACGTTAATTAGTTATATGGGCAATCAGTCAGCACCCCGGTCCTCCCTCACCGATGGTGCCGACCAACTTTCGTTTGCCCATCAACTCACCAACCTCACCGCAACTTTTCTCAACACAGGACAGCTTCCTCCTCGTGGATGCGTTAGCGGAGGAGTGGTCTACGACCCTTCGACACCGCCCCCCCAAAACAATCGTGGAAGTGGGGTGCGGCACCGGGTACGTCATCACGAGCGCGGCCGGGCTGGCGGAGGAACACGGGAGTTGGGTGAGAGGCGATACAAGCGAAGCGAAGATGGATGAGAATGAACTCCGCGACCACGCCGATTCAGAAAGCACTTCTTTCTACGCCACTGATTTAAACTCCGACGCGCTTCCGTGCTGCGCCTCGACGTGGAGCAACCACGGGTTCGGCGACCTTACGTCGCGTTATTGTTTTTACGGCGCCAACAAAACACAAGGCTTCGACGCGTTCGCGTGCGGCGATTCGTTCACCGCGATTTTTTGTGACTTGCTCGGCCCACTCGAATCTCATTTGGACGGCAAAGTTGATTTGCTCCTTTTCAATCCCCCATACGTCTTAACTCCGAGCGAGGAGGTTGAACGAGGGGGCGTCGCAGCAGCATGGGCGGGGGGTATCGATGGACGGGAGGTGACTGACCAACTGTTACCGAAAGTGTTCGACGTGTTAGCTCCAGGCGGAACGTTCATGTTGATTTTGTTGGAACAAAACAAACCGAGGGAAGTGGTTGCGATTTTGGAGGGGTACGGGCTGGAGTGCGAAATCGTTAAATCCACGTCGGCGGATGAAGAGCGGCTGCACGTGTTGCGGGTGCGGAAACCCTTGTAACGTAGACAGTGTATGGAGGGTTATAACAGTAACGTAAGAATAGTTACGATAGCATTTGGCAATTTAGAATCAATTAAAAATAAAAACAATCTACTCCACCATCGCCATCGCGGCTTCCGCCTTTAGCGAGGCTAAGATTTTATTCCTGCTATCCGCATTAGTCACCTTGACTCCCCGTATGACCGCCCCCTTTCGTAACTTCAGCTTAGTTTGCACCCCCTTCCCGATTCGGACGTTTTTGATAATCTTCCGCGTGTTTTTGGTTTTGCCGCCGGCGGTGTTCTTTTTCAAAGTTTGACGAGCCCCTAATAATAATTTACTCGGCGCTTGCGAATCAGCAACCTTGGCCTTGCCCGCGCGGGTCTTGCCGGGTTTTATGGACTGTTTATTATCTCTAGCACCATCATTATCCACGGCCATCTCACCTGCCATATCCCCAACCAGCTCCAACGCTTTCTCCTCGCGTTTCTTCGCCTTTAACGCTTTCGCTTCGGCTTCCAACTTTTCCCGGCGCATCGATTCCTGGTGCTGATTGTTCCATCTCTTCTTGGAATTCTTCTTGCTCATGATGAGATGGGCGGGGGGTATTCAGTCGGAGTGAAGCTTACAGGGAGTCGCGTGCACGTCAGGCGATCGTTTCCACGACGTACCAGTCCTGCGCGCGACCGAATGCGGCGGCGGCGGCGGCGGAAAAATTTCGTCTCGGAGAAGACGAGACTGAATTTTTATTGGGAGAGTTTCATGTTCAGTGAGTTGACTCACTAATTTACATTGCACACCCTATCCCCTATGCTGCGCCGCTCGTGCTGACCCTTCGTTTGCGCTTTTCAGGGTCATCCTCGACGGTATCAGTGACACGAGAAGGGCTTCTTGACCCTGAATAACCGATCAAAACCCTTCCAGATTCACCGTTAAACCCAACATAAGTCCCTTTCGAAACGTCGCTCAACGCTTTCCGCAACGTCGCCGGGTAAAACGGTTTCGAAACCACACCGTCCATACCCGCGTCGGAAACTTCATTGACGTACTCGGTGCCGACGTTGGCGGATAATCCAATTATCACGTGACGGTTCGTATTCGCAGAGGTACTCGACTCAAGCTCGCGAATTTCCCGCGTCGCGACCAGGCCGTCCTTGACAGGCATCATCACGTCCATCAAGATGACGTCGAAGGCCGGCTTTGAAAAGTTGTTTTCTTTTAACTTTTCTGTGACTAATTTAACAGCCTGTTCCCCATCCCCTACTATCGTCAACTCCACGCCGTAGCTCACAATACTGTGCCGCGCCATCTGCTGGTTCATCACGTTGTCTTCGACTAATAAAACGGTCAGGCCGGACAGGGCGAGGTCGTTGGTTTTTGGATTTTTATCTGTTGAGGTTCTTCTGGACTTTGTGACCGTCGGAGAATAGGTGTGACCTTTTTGCTTCTTCTCCTCCCCAGAAAGCTTCTCTTCCTTCCCCTTCAACCCAAACCCGTGCCTGGCTAAATCAACAGACGAGGGCGGGTGAGGAGGTTTCTTTCCGTAACCAGCACCGAGCACGTCGCTCACTTTCCTCACCGCCGAGAGAAGTTCGCTCGGCTTGGCTGGTTCAAACACCATAGCGACGTCGCAACGGTCACCCAGCACTTTCCTTAAATCCATCAGCTGCTTCGGCCGGCCGAAAACAACCACACCTTTGCTGAAGGTAGACTTGTTTGAGGTATCAGAATCAGACCCTTTCTCTTCAAAAGAAACCCTGGTTTTCGTCCCTTCATCACTGGCGCAAACAGTCTCGAGAATTTTTGCGGATTCGGATGGATCATCTCCCGCTTCCAAAAACACCACGGGATTTCCCCCGAGCCGCCGCGCTTGTCGCACCTTCTCGCCCAAATCGGATTCCGTTCGGCACACCACGTAGTTCGTACCGGGCAACGCCCTGAAGCACCGCAAGATGTTGATCACGTGTTTCCGGATCGGGGCGCGCAAACTGGAGTGGAGGATGATCTTCACGGACGGGGGGAGGGAGGAGTCGTCGGAGGTTGGGTTGTGTTGTTCACCTCTCGACGTACCAATCGTCTCGCCTTCCGAGCGTTCTTCGTCGCTGGAGCCGCTGGAGTTTTCGTTAGGTGCGAGAACGGTATCCAGAGATAACCCATGTCGAGGCTTGGAGGAGCCCTCGACAGATGCTGAGTAGTTACTCAAGGACTTCATACTCAAGGATTCCTGGTTCTCGTTCCCGCCAACCGCGACGAGCGGAAAGTCGCAGGTGAAGAAAAACCGCGTGCCGACGTCTTCGACAGAAACAAAATCAATCGACCCCCCCATACACTCCACGATCGATTTCGTAATCACCAACCCGAGACCCGTACCTTTCTCCTTCGCCGCCCGGTGCTTCGCGGGCTGGCAGAACGGCACGAACAGGGAGTGTTGTTTCTCAACCGGAATCCCGACGCCGTTGTCCTTCACTTCGAACGTCACGCTCGCAAGCGGAGGCAGCGGGTTGAAGTCCGTGACGTCGTCCTCGCTGGATGATGAGTAAGAGGCTCCACTGGATCCGCGAGTGGAGTCACTGCCCACTCTTCTTAGTTTCAAAATCTTCTTACTCGCATCACTCATAGGCGTCACCGTGATTATCAGCTCCACAAGCGAGTCTCGGTCCGTCAAACCCGACGCGTACTTCACCGCGTTGTCCACTAAGTTGACGCAACACTGTCTTACTCTGAAAAAGTCCCCGACGAAGGTAGAGGCGAAGTAATCAGGGTTGGATAACGTCACAACGATGTCCACTGGTGGCTTAGTGTCAAGAAGTTCCCATTCATTTTGATTATCACCAGACTGTTTGCCCGTACCCATAGCACCTATCGGCTGCGAAACTTTAGCGCTCACTCCTTTTTGGGTCATATCCGTGACTTGTTCTATTAACTGTCTCAAGGTAAACGCGTCGTTCGATAACTCGATCGCGGACTCTAACGGGTTAACAGACCCTCCACTTAATCCGTTCTTCGCGCCTTCGAACTTTGCGAAATCCAGGATTTGGTTGATTAAACCGAGTAGAGCTTCAGCGGAGGTTAGCGATGCCTTGATAAACGAGTTGGTAAAATCCGTTAGTTCACCACTTTCCATCGCTAACGTGTTGAACCCAATAATACTATTCAGCGGCGTCCGCAACTCGTGCGTTACGTTGAAAAAAAACGCCCGCTGCGCTTCGCTCATCTGCGTTGCGATCTTAGCTCGGTGTTCTTCGACTAAATCTAAGCAACGTAACGACCCCGCAGATATCATAAGCGAATACGAAAACTTCGTCAGCACGTCGTTGTAAAGGTAAAACTCGTGCTGCTGCTTCACCGTGATTACGCCGTATTCCGTTAAAAAATACACCAACGGGTACCCGGACCACGCAACCACTTTCAACGCCGCAATCGCGAAAAGACGACACCCGTCCGCAAAGTCAATCTCCGCGTGGAGCATCACGTCCACGAGCGCGAAGACGCTGTGCGCGATGACAAAGAAAAACGACGCCATCGAAATCGTGAGCAGAATCAACCGGTTCAGCCCGTACGGAAACACAGGCATCAACACCCCAGAAACAATCATCAGCTCGTCAGCCGCGATTAACAGGAACCTGTTGACGGGCTTGTACTTGTACGCGCTGTTCGATCGAATAACGTCGCGCGTGTTTTGATTTTTTCGGCGGTTGTTTTTAGGAGCTCCGTCGCTTGTTTTTTCCTCAGTCAACACTTCCTTCCCAGGGAGCTCCGCAAACGCGTACTCGTGAAGGTGCTGGACCAACAACAGTAACACGGGGGTGGTGAACACCCACTCCAGGACGCGCAGCGCGCTGAAACTCGTAGTAGACGTGTTTGGGGGGTTGGAACTCAAGGAGTTGAAAGGTAACGCATCGTGAATGAGCTCATCGTGAATACCTCGCTCATCCATCACCCCTCCCGCCGCGTCCACTGAAGCCCCTCGCACCGTGACGTACCAGTCCCTCCCCAGCCACATTTCGTAGTGCGTATACGTGGCGATCGCTGAGATGTACGCCACCTGTAAATTCAAACGCGACCTCCCCTTTTGAACGCTCCACAGCGCGGCGTTTAGACTGAAAATAGTGGCGACAGAAAAAATGTAAAAAGCGCCCAGCGCCAACTCTGAATTCACGCCATGTTCTTCGAGTAAAGACGCGGTATTTCCTGACTGCCCTCCATACGATTCAGACTCAATCGATATCAACTTGTTGTGCAACACACACAACCGGTGGTTGCCCATCACGAATAGGGCGAACAAACCTGTGTGAAGGGAGTGAGTGGTGAACGAATGAAATGAGAAAAGTGTCAGTTTTTTCGTCGTTTGGTGACATGGCAATCAAATTCTTGAGTCATAACTCAACAAAAAAAGGGACAAAACGGACGATTTTTAGATATTTTCGAGACACGCTTCCATGAATGAATCTGTGTTGAGTGCTTCGCTGTGATGCGTGGTGTTGCTCTCTAGGCTTTCGCCGGAAACCAGCCCTACCACACAACTACACACCACACACGAAGATGCCGTTTCCTGGCTTCGTGCCCGAAGGACTCGCAAAAGGACTCGCTTCTTCCTCGATCGATGGGGGCGTGTTTCACAAAAAGTGCTTGGAACCGGTTCAACGCGTGGGGGTTGGATTGGTGTACTCGTCGTACCTATCAGGTGTAGCGGGTTGACGTAAGGCAACCCATCTGGTTTCATTTTTGCGAGCGGAGGGCCGGACCGCTTCGCCCCGGGCACGCGCATCCTCCCACAGCCGTAGGGCGCGGGCAAATGGCGCGCGCCGAACCAGTTTGGAAGTGAAGAAGATTCCATTCGTGCACTTTTTACCATCTCTGCACCGACTCGCCAAAAGACGAGTTAAACGACTCCACGTGTCCCTCTGTTGACTCGAGGAAGAGGGTCTATTTCGTCCAGTCAAACGATACCAGATTATGAATGAGTCATCAACGACTTCGCAATCAGATTGGATCGGCAATTCAACTGCGGGCGTCTCGTCTCGCCCTCTCCATTGAGGAGCACCCCTGACGCGTTCCACTCACTTCCGCACAACTTATCAGCCCCCCTTCTTGTTGCACCATGGGTACGTTGATCATGTTTTTCTTGAGTCATAACTCGTCGCCGAAGCACCCCCCGATCCGAATTGCCAATCGAGGTAACACTTCGACGATTCGGCACAACACGATCGGAGCCGAAGGGAAGCGTGTCTGCTTCACGATCCGAGTGACTGTACATGCATGAGGGTGTACTTGTAGTGCCCTAAACCCTAACCCTCACAACCCCACACCCCTACCACCCTTACCCCAGGTATTTGTGGCATCGGCGGCACTGAAGATGCGCCTTTCGACGGGACGCCGATCGAGGAGATCCTACATAACCTTTCCGAGGCACTGAACGAAGGCGACACGCGAAAGATCGCCGAGAATATTCTCACCAAGGTCGCTAGAGTATGCAACCCAAGAGGAATCCTCCGCCAAACCTACATCAGGGACGAAATCGAAACGAAATACGGCGAGTACGGGTACGGGGACTTGAGGTCAGACATTGCGGAAAAGACTGATGGCGCGCTGAAACAATTGCTCATGGCCCTCCTCAGCGACAAGCTGGATTTCGACGCGCAAATCCTGGAGAAGGCCATGAAGGGGTTCGGCACGGATGAGGACTGCTTGATCACGATTCTCTGTACCCTGGATGAGGATGAGATCATTCCGTTACAAACGGCGTATGCTGATAGGTATGAGAGGAGTCTCGAGCAAGCGGTGAAATCTGAAACGTCCGGTAAATTTAAAAGAGTTCTTCTCCTCGCCGGTTGCGACACCATCGACGAGGCGTACGCGCAGGTTTGCCACAGCGCGATTTCCGGGATGGGCACTGACGTCAAGGCGTTGACTCGTTTAATGGTGACCTGTACGCCGGATGTGATGAACCGAACGAGGGAGGCGTACGCCCGGTTGTACGGCACAGACCTGGTCGATGCCATGTCCGGCGAGTGGGCTGTTGGAGGGGACTTCAAACGCCTTCTCTGTGCCCTCGCCAGGAAGCACCCCGACAACATCATCGACGCCCCTGATTACGTGGCGGATGTGCAAACCCTACGCGACGCCGTGGAAGGCCTAGGCACGGACGAAAGCGCCATAATCGACGTCCTTTCCTGCAAAACGGATGAGCAGATCGAAGCGTTGAAGGAAGCGTACAAGGTTGAACATGGGGAAATGCTCAAGGAAAGGGTCAAGGCGGAAACCACCGGTTTATTCGAGTCTGAAAACTTCAGAAATGGCCTCATGGGCCTCCTCACCAACAGACACGAACAGATCGCATTCTACTTAAAGGAAGCCTTCGACGGGTGGCTCTCCAATGACGACTGGGGTCTCATCAGCATGTTGGTCCACAGAACAGAACCGGAGATGCGGGAGATTATCAGGCAGTACACGATTGTGCACGGCGGGTCGCTCATTGCGGATCTTAGGAAGAACTGCGCCGGGGATTATGAGAAGGCGCTAGTGGCGCTTGTCGCTCCTAGAGCGAGGACTATTGCAAGAGGTATTCGTGCTGCTATGAGCGGCTGGATCTCTTCCGCGAACAAAGGCGCCCTGATTGCTCTTTTGACGCACAGAGACGCTGAGATGAAGACTCTCCGACTGGAATTCGAAAAGGAAACTGAAAAGTCTCTGGTCAAGGTTCTCAAGGATGAGTGTTCCGGGGAGTTCGAGGACGCGCTAGTTGCGCTCGCCTCGTACACCGCCCCCACCGGCATCAAATCCAGACTGGAAGAAGGCACGGAAGCTGATCCGGATGCGCCTCCTCCCGAAAAAGTACCGGACGTGGTGTACGTCATGCCGCCCCCCCCGGGCGGGTACCCGGGCGCCATGGGCCAGGCTGGGTACAAGAAGAAGCAGAGGAAGAACAAGAAGAAAAAGAGCCACAGCGGGAGCAGCTCGTCTTCGTCGTCTTCGTCTTCGTCCTCGTCGTCATCGGATGAAGAGTAAATCGAGTAACGTGGTTTGTGGAGTATTTGAGAGAGAGTTAATATAGAGCGACTTGTTTATTGAACGTAGTTCATTTCACTTATTTTCTTACAGTCTTTCACGTTTCATTTCGTTCATCATTTGTCAAAGCCGAAGTAGCTTGGGATGGTAAAGGGTTATTGCTTGATGTTGGGCTCTTGTTTGATCTGCGGCGAACTCTCCGGCTCGCGCTTGATCCGCTTGGAACTCGGCGGATCCGAGCGTGCGGTTTTGCACTCCGCGCACTTGTATTTCAGCTTGCCGTGCGGGCAGCCGTTGCAGTCAGCGCAGTGCTTTTTCAGCTTGCCATGAGGGCGGGGGATGCACACCACGCAGTTTTGTTTCACCTTGCCGTGAGGGCAGGGGGTGCACGACGCGCACCACTGTTTCAGCTTGCCGTGCGGACAGGGGTTGCACGCTGGACAGCTGCCTTTCCGCTTGCCGTGCGGGCAGGGAGTGCACTCCGAGCAGCGGGCTTTCATCTTGCCGTGCGGGCAGCCGTTGCACACCACGCATTTGCTTTTCAGCTTTCCGTGGGGGCAGCCGTTGCAGTTCGCGCAGTGGTGTTTCAGCTCGCCGTGAGGACAGGGGGTGCACGCAGCGCAGTTTTGTTTCAACTTGCCGTGAGGGCAGCCTTTGCACTCCGCGCAGCTTCTTTTCACCTTACCATGGGGGGAAAGGTCGCACACCACGCAGCGACGTTTCTCCCTCCCGTGCGAGCATCGCTTTACTCCCATCGTTCTTGCCCGACCAACACCGCGCGCCACGATTTGCGCTGTGGCGTGCGCGAGAGCGGGGTCGTAGCTTTCCCAACTTCTAGGAAACGCCAAACAAAATCGTTTCGCGCGGATTTCAGAAGAATCCGCGTCATCGTTTTCCACCAGATTGCGCGTGTCTCAGATTCATCACCGTCACAGCACACGTCGCAGTGCCTGCACCTCGCCTGACTTTCCGTCGCGGTGCTCCACGATGCCCCGCATGCCCCATCAATTCGCCGCCCTCGCGTATCTCGCATGCCTCGCGGTGCGTCGTCAGTTCCGTTTCCGTTCCCCACCCTTTGCCTTTTCAATCTCGACAAGGGCACCGAAAAGACACTTGTTGTTTCTTCGGTGTCAGATCTGAGTCGAGTCGAGTCTCCCGCCCGACTGACCTCCCTTTCGGTTTCCATTCCATTCCCTTGAACAGAGCGCGATGACGATCGACACCACGACCGCTTCCACCACCTTTCCAAGAGTACACGTCAGTAAACGCCCATTACACCCCGCGCTGGTTGAGATTCGAGGAAGCAATTTTAATCAGTTGAATGTTAATAATGCTCTCCACTCCAAGTACGCCGCCCCCGGCACCGCGTCCGAGGACATTACTAACTTCATGGACGCGCAGTACTTCGGTACCGTCGAAATAGGCACACCGCCACAAAGCTTCGAAGTAGTGTTCGACACCGGATCATCGAACCTTTGGATCCCGTCGGCGCAGTGTTCGTTTACGCAAATTCCGTGCGACCTTCACACGAAGTACGAATCAAAAGATAGTTCAACCGCTGTTAAGAACGGAAAACCCTTTGCTATTCAGTATGGCTCTGGAAGTCTTTCTGGGTTTCTCTCCACTGATACTGTCACCTGGGCCGGTTTAGAAATTGAACAGCAAACTTTCGCGGAAGCTACCAAGGAACCGGGCTTGGCGTTTATGTTTGCCAAATTCGACGGCATTCTGGGCATGGGGTGGTCCACGATCGCGGTGGATGGTGTAAGACCCCCTTTCTACAACATGTTCGAACAAGGCCTCATCCCTGAGAAGGTGTTTTCGTTCTGGCTCAACCGAGACGAGGATTCTGATAAAGGGCCTGGAGGCGAGCTCGTGCTGGGCGGCGTCGACCCTAAACACCACGTCGGCCCGCACACCTGGCTCAACGTCACGCGCGAAGGGTACTGGCAAGTCGCGCTGGATGACGTCCTGGTTGACGGCGAGAGTTCAGGGCACTGCGGGGGCAAAGGGTGCGCTGCTATTGTGGATACTGGTACTTCTTTGTTAGCTGGTCCGACTAAATTCGTCGAGGCAATCAACGAACAGATCGGCGCTACTTCCGTGTTGGGCATGGAGTGTCGCTCCACGATCGACGCGTACGGGGACGAACTTTTAGACGACTTGGAGGAGTTCTCGGCGCGGGAAATCTGCGGAGGGGTGGGGTTGTGTACCGGGGATAGTGAGCACAATGACGTGCATACGCTCTCTGACCTCCAGGCTGACTATCGTGACTCTCATACGCCCTTCGCTCACCTCACGAGCGTTACCAACAAGGCGAGAGTCGAAACGTACCGCCGCTCGCTTCTGGAAAAGAGAGCCATCTACGGAGACGACGCTTCTCATACCTCAAAGCGCTCATCCAAAATCTCCGACGCCTTTACAAAAATCACTGGTGTCAGCTCCCAAGCCAGTTGCGCGGTGTGCGAGATGGGCGTGAACTACGCCAAGAATCTTCTTTCCGAAAACGCCACGCGATCAGCGATTATCGAACAGGTCAAGACGCTGTGCGCTTTAATTCCCTCAAAAGGCGGAGAGAGCGCGGTTGATTGTGCGGATGTCGACTCTGGCAACCTTCCGGATGTATCGTTCGTATTAGGAGGCAAGGTGTTCGCCCTGACACCAGAGCAGTACATCTTACGCGTTCAGGTCAGCGCGAGCGACGGGAAGGACACGCCGAAGGTGGAGCAGTGCATTTCGGGCTTCATGGGCTTGGACATTCCGCCCCCGTTGGGCCCGCTGTGGATCCTAGGCGACGTCTTCATCGGGCCGTATCACAGCGTGTTTGACTACGGGAACGCGAGGGTTGGGCTGGCGAAAGCGGCGTAAGGTTTGATTGGAGTGAGTGATTGGCTAGTAACTGACTAGCTTGCATGGGCCATCATGCTAGTGCCCAACTTCTGTACAAAGAGATATGTTCAATGCTTCCATGCTTCGATCGTTTCCAAAAATATTACATTCATCATTCATCATTACATTCTTCTACTCGCTCACCCCCAACTTGCTCAATAGCAGCGCCCTCAGCGTGGGCGCGTCCACCCCCGTGACTTCCTCCCGTTCCTCGCCTTTGATGATTAGGAATTTGGGTTCACAAGGACCGACGTAATCAGCTAAAGCGGTCAATTTCTCGCAGTTCGCAGTGAACATCTTCAGCGGCTTGTCTCCGTGGTCGAAGACTATTTTTTTAAGCGTGCTTTGCACGGCTACGCACGGACCTGACCAAGCCTGGTGCACGTCCACCACTAAAACCGAATCCTTCACCTTCTCTATTTCATCAGTCCACTGGTCGTTGTCCGTGATTGGGGTCTGTCGTGATAGGGAGAGGTAGGGTCAGGAGAGGTAATGTACTCCTAATGTACTCCTAGGAGGTCGACCGTCTTGTTCGAGGGAATCGCGAAACTTGTCGTGCGCGATGTGGAGGCGGTAGTTGTGCCCGTGAGGGTTGTGAAAATGCGAGAGATCATGCGAGGTGTGCCCATCCGTGCGGGTCATCGAAATACGAAAACGCAGCTTCATCTCGTCGTACCTGGAAGGACATGGTACCGGACCGATCGCTGGGCAATCGATTGTGACGCGCATGACCGAAAACGGAAACTTTTATATTCGAGTTGAGTAGTTCGACAAGTATTGCAAGTTCCTAGGCACACCAATCACTCGTGGTGTCGCGGCATCGGGGTCCATCATGACCGCCGCGGACACCCAAAGCAAAACGGGCCTCGTCGTGAACATCCGGAAATGGCAAGCCGTCGGGGTTTGGACGTGGAACGCCGGGGATGCGGATGACGTGTGTGGCATTTGCCGAGTCGCGTTCGACGCGTGCCCACCGGACGCGAAGTTCCCGGGGGACGACTCCCCAGTCGTCTGGGGGCAGTGCGGCCACGCGTTTCACCTACAGTGCATCACCAAGTGGCTCACCTCGCAAACGGAACAGCGGTGTCCCATCTGCCGAGGGAACTGGGAGTTCAAGACGGACAAGAAGGAAGGGGGTCACGGTGAGGAAATGGTGCTCGGAGAGAGGTTGATGAATGAAAGCGACGAGGTTGATGAAGATGACGACGCGGAGGATAACTCAGACGATGACGACATGGACATGGACGACGAGTGATAGAATAAGTGAAATGTTACATGTATAACATGATCGTCTTTCGATATACATCCGAGTCGCTCTCGGACACCGCCCCGTCTCTCCGCCAAAGTAACGTAATACCTCGCAAAGGATGTCTACCACTCACCACAAGGTATGTCTTTCTACACCTTTCCCCTTTTACAGTTCGCTCCCCCCCTCGTCAAACCCCAGGTCCATCACCGCGCCGATGTCAACCACCCCGTCGTCCCCTTCCGTGAGCTCATCGAAGTGGTCGAAGTGGTCGAAGATTATGTCATCCTCGACCCAGCCGTCGCCGAGACCGAACCCGGGCGACTGCGCATCCGCGCGCGCTTTTTCAAACGCCTCGCGGTCAAACTCGCCGCCGTCGGAGTCGTCCAGTTCGTCGTCGTCATCGTCGTCGTCGTACTCCCTCGCGTGGTACTCATCCTCATCGTCCTCTTCACTTTCGTCACCCGCAGCGTTGTCTTTTGTTCTTTTCTTGGCTAATTCCAGCTCGTTGCCCCTCCATAAAGCAAAGGAACTAATAGCAGCCCAACTCGTCGGCCCGGTGGCTGGACGCCCGACCGTGGCTCGCGTGCGCGGCCGCTTCATCCGCCACCTCAAGCCCCCGCCTTTCGCGACGTAGGTAGCCGCGTCAGACGCGGACGGCGCGGTGAACTTCCCCCCTTTATCACCCTTTTTGAACTGAAACCCGGCGTGCTTGCTTTCGTCGCGCCCGGCGGCTCTTAATTGGGAAGCGGACGCGGGGGTAATTTTCCTGCCAGTCGACCCGGTGCGCCCGCCACCGCCGCCAGAGTGGGATCCACGTCCTCCATCCCCACGGCCACCTCGACCCCCTCTAGAAGCAACCTGCCTTAACGCGGCATCCACGGAAACCCCCGCGCCTTTCGATTTCTTTCCACCGGTGTTGCCGCCCTTCACCAAGCCGTTTTTTTTCCGCCCGCCCTCATCCTTCTTCCCCGCGTTCGCGCTCGCTCCTCGGCCTCGAACAGAAGTGCTCCTCCCGGCAAGCTCGTCGTCGTCACTCGGATCAGGCGGTGCGGGTTCACCCTCCATCCGGTACCGTCGCGAGTCGTAGATTCCGAACCTCCGGTCCTCGATAACCTTGCCGCCTCCGCCCGCCGCGGTGGAAGCGCGCCGAGCAGCGGTGGACGCCGCGCCATTCCCAGCGCCGGAAGCCGCGCCGCTAGGACCGGTAGGTGAACCCTGCCTTCGGTGCTCGTCGGCATCAAAGTCGGCATTGTCCGACTTCGCGCAACCGACATTGCCCGCTCCAGCCGAGGCTGCTTCCCGTCTTCGCCGCGCACTCTGCGCGTTTTCCTCCGCTCGCGCAGTTGCGTCGTTGAGTTGCCGCTCTATGTCCGTCAACACGTTCCGCGCCGTCATGAGCCACGCGTTCGCCGCTTCAAGCTTCTTCAACTCTGACAGCAAATACTGCTCAGCCTCTTGCAACGAGGGCTGGTACTGGGGCGTTTCCGGGGCTTGCTCCGTGGCGACTGCTTCGTCGTCTCCATCGTTCGTACCCTCGCCGCTGCCGGTAACCCGCACCGCCGCCGCCACCGAGGCATGCATCGCCGCCGCCGCTTCGGGCGACTGCACCCCGGGGGACCCGTCGACTCCTTCTTTCATAGCCGCAGCCGCTTCCGCCGCCGCCGCAGCAGCAGCCGCCGCTTCCGGGTCCGATTCCTTTTTAGGGGTAGCCACACCAGACTCGTCCTCGCCGTGCCCGCCCTCGCCGAAGTGCAGGTACTTGTCCCAGTCGTCGCCGTCGTCATCAGGGTGGTGGCCGTTTCCGTCGCCGTGCCCCGATGCGATATCAGCGCGCACGTTGTTGTAAATAGCCTCCGCATCCTCCACAGCGGTTTTCACGGAGAGTAAAGACTTCTCAGCTTCTTGCGTTTCCTTTAACGCGGACGCGTGCTTTGACCTCAACGTCGCGACTCTTTCCCCGTCTCGTTGCGCCACCAACTCAAACGCCGCCTCAGTTTCAGCGTCCAACGGCGTTGACGAAATGTCTCGGCCGCCCGAGTGGAAGCCCATTCCGGCATGTCCAGTTTCGTGATCGTCGTCACCAATAACTCCCTCGAGATCTTTACTCTCATCCGCCAGCCGGTTGGCGCGCGCCGCGGACTTGAATCGATTCTTGGGGGCGTCCAATCCCGGGGGCAACGCTGGACTGCTCCTTCCTCCCTCTAATTGCGACATTAATGCTTCGTGCGTGCGTCGCGCGGCTTCCTTTTGCTCTTCAACAGCTTCTTTAGAACCTTTGCCACCCTTAGCCGCTTTGCCCGTGGGTTTCTTCTTCGCGGGAGTTTCGCTGCGATTGTGATGATGAGAAAAAAAGGAAAACGAGTCAGGTCAGTTGCGGCGGAATTGTAATTGACGTGGCGGTCGACCCGCGGCGCGTGACGTGGGAGGCGTGCGTCGCGTGCTAGTCGCGTTCGTGTGTGAAACACGTGATTCCCTATCCCTACTACACGTACGTGTCGTCCTCGCCCTTCTTCCGCTTCCCCGAGGGCGTGGCGACCCCCCCTTTCGCGCCGCCCTTGTACGGCGCGCTCTCCGCCTCGCCCCGGCGCAGGTGCTGGAACTTTATCAGATTGCGCCATTTGTCCTTCAGCTGCACGCCCGTGCGGCCCCTGTGGGTAATACGACAAGAAAAATAGGTCAGTGGGTTGTTAACACGTGTCGGAAGATTATGCGAGGGTCATGAGCACGCGAAAAGCATGGCATATACGCGCGCGCACCCCCCCATCCCCTCTTCAATTCCTAAAAAACGTCGTTGGTTTCGGCGGTAAAACTCTCGCGCAGCGCTTGTCCCTCTTTTTTACTCAAGGATCTTAGAGTTATCCGCTTTTGCGCGCGAGCCGAGGTCGGCGGCTATGCGGATTTCAAGAGGGAAAGGTGCGAGCGTGGTGTCGTGGAGCGCGCGCGGAGTTTAGGTTACGTTGTTTACTTACTTCAAGACCTTGAAGTCCACGTCGTGTCGCATTTTCTCCCACGCCCCGATGCCGTGTTTCTGCACCGCATCTCGCAGCGCCTGTTCCTCAGTAGCGTCCCAGTAGCCTCTGAATGCGAGAGCCGGAGCCTTGCCCGCCTTGACTGGCTTGGGCTTGGATTTCATCGCGCGCCGTCCGAGGGGCGGACCTCACTCGCCGCCGATCGACAGAACACGAACCCGCGGGCAACCCGGAACCTAAAACAACACGCACGGCCCACCCGGTGCCCGTGCCGCGCTCGCGTCGAAGCTCCCTCCGCGCGCGGTAATGAGACGCGAATTACCTTGGATTGCCTTTTCTTTGGCTGGAGAAAAATTCTGCGGCTCGAGCGTTTCGACCGCACAGGCAGGCAAACAGTTACAGCCCGAATCGGCGAGTCAAGAACTCACAAGAGCTCTCGACCGTCGCCTGTGGGACCAGAGCGCGCCGAGTGAACCCCTTGTGCCCCTGTGAAGGCCATGAAAGCAACAACCGTCTCGTTGCTTCCTTCGCCCGCGCCAGACGCACGCGGGCGGGTGCGTGGATTGGCGTGGCGTGCGGGTGGGAGACTGGTGTGAGTCCCGGTGGAGTGTAGTTTTCGGTGGATCCGGTCATCACGTGCGATGCGCAATACACAGTACTTTCGCACCGCAGTTCGTTGGTCCCTTGTCTCATCGGTCGGGTTCGTCTCCGTGTCCGGCGCGCAGGCGTGGGCGTGCCATGCGTGGTACGAAGCCTTGCCCGATGCGGTTGGGCCTACAAGAGGTATCGCCACGCC
>TARA_B110000977_G_scaffold187409_2_pt1 | contig 28651 bp, 21 predicted proteins | sample TARA_B110000977 | Tara Oceans TARA_B110000977 (sample SAMEA4397798) | marine metagenome | biome: Polar Biome; feature: [SRF] surface water layer (ENVO:00010504); material: water (ENVO:00002006), including particulate matter (ENVO:01000060) such as... | depth 5 m | reverse complement strand
GAGGCTTGTTGGTTGGTTTGGTTTTGCGAAGAAGCGCCGGCTCAAGGCGCGGGAGTCACCAGCGACCGACGCAACGCCGCTTGGCGTTCCGCTTCAGCAATGCCACTAGCGTTTCTTCCATTGGGTGACCCACCACGACCGCTCGCATTTATCGACAGCTGATCGATATCAGGATACGCGAAATCGCCGAGCGAGATGCCCCTGGGCTGGTACGAGGACTCTCCGTCGTTCCGCTCGTAGTCCTCGCTGTATCGCCGGTCGCCGGAACTCCCTGAACCGCCGCGCGAAAGCGGTTCCTTTCTAGAAAATTCACTCTTCGCGTTCAGCTTCGCGAGCTTCTCCTTGTTCTCCGCAGCCTTCTTGCTCGGTTCCTCAGCCGCCGCTTCTTTCCGCGCGGCCTTCGTGGCTGGGCCGAACAGCGGGGGTTCCGGCGCCACGGACTCGACTGCTTGTTTTTTCTTCTTCTTGTTACTCGTCGCGATATGGGTGCGCTTTGCCGATCAGCCCGGGGCATGGAGTGTCCTCCAGCTTGGGGCAGTGACCACGTGGGCACTTGAACCAGATTTTGCGTTGCCTGTGAGGGAAGGGGAGGGTTGTGGTGGAGTGTTGTCAGCAAAGCATCATGGATAGGTTCATGTCCGGGCCAAGGGTGAGGTTAGTAACGTCCTAGGATCTGGGATTTCTCGGGGGCACAAAGGTGATGAGTTGGTTCGGGTCAGTCAATCGCTACTTACTTCGGGTTGAGCCCTAGACTCTTCGCGTATTTATCAACGCAATCCTCGTGGTACACTGAGTTGTCGTCCGTGTCGCCTTCGTTCGGACACCCGTCAAACAAGCAGGAAAGAACGAGCAGGTCTCCACCGTCGCAAACTTCCTGGCAATAATCACAAGTACGGCCCGTGGCCCAATCGGAAAGCGTGGCGCCGCCAACGCCAGCCATGGCGAGGAGCTAGGGACGTGATCGTATGCTACGCGCGCAGACCCTCACAAGTACACCCTCACACCCGACGTGAATTGGAAGCACCGAGGGTGTGCGGTGCGCACGTCCACAATGGGGTGCCACGATACACAAAATGTTTTATCGGCACCGACTGTTGCTTGCCCGCGAAGACGAATCGTCGGAAGGTGAGAATTGATTGTGAAGAATGAGGCCAAGTGTTACGACGGATACTACTCCTTATCATTGATACTATAGCTGACCCACTGCCCTTTCACCCGTACCGGTCAACCCGTTAAATCTCCTCCAACGCGTGCCACACCTGTTCGTCTATTTTCGCAACCGTTACGATTACTTTAGTGGATCCTTTGTTTGATTCGACGGTCCATGTGCTTTCGTCCGGGCGGGTTTTTCGAAACAGTTTTTCAATAGAGACAATCGTGGACCCGACGCCTTTCAATCCCACGGTCATTGACTGTGTTTTGAACGTAATTGAAAGATCTTTCGCTTTCGTGCCATCCGGTACGTCCACGGTGAGCTCAACCTCGTCGTCCGTTTGCGACCACAAGTAGCCTTCGCCCGTGCCTCCGGGCAACCCTCCGTCGCCGCCGAGATCGCCGACCATACCGCCTTTTTCTCTCATCGCATCTTGGAGCTGCCGCATGCTCTGGTTGAACTCTACGTTTTCGGACGTGGCCTGTTTGAGCCACTGACTGCTGGAGTCCATCTCTGACACTGAGAAGTCACTGTTGTGCATCGGCGAAGGCTCAGCCAACACACTCCCGATGAACATGTCGCCGTAAAACGATACGCCGTCGAACCCGCACGCTTTCGCAAGTTCATTACATCGCTGATTCGATGGAAGTGACTTCAACAACCCGACTTCGTCCAAGTATAGGTAGATGCCTCTGTGACCGTTCGTGCTGCTGGGCCTGACCAACGCGAAGGTCTCACACGCGCCTTGCTGCGCCACGGCATCAATCGCGGATTGGCTCAACTCTAAACCTTTCTGTCCTAATTGCCTAACAGCTTGTTCCCTGGCTGCGTGGCCATCGATAGCACCGCCTCCCGCGAACTTAGGCGCCAACACATCAGGCAACACATCGCCGTGCGCGTCGTGCGCTAAAATCGCCTCTAACTGTTCGAAGGACTTTGAAGCATCGCACGGAATTCTGACGTACTTCACTCTGCGGGTGATGCCCTCCACGTGGTCCAGCGGGTGCAAAGCTTGTCTCGCAGCCTTCTCTTCCGCCGCTTTCTTGCGATCGGATAGGGACTCGATCTCCACCCCTCGTGCACGTAACCAACTCTCCTTCTCAGCCATCGTCTGGAGCTCCTCTTCTTCGCTCACAGGATGGGCATCAGCTGGGGTCTCGATTGGGGACGACATCGCGATGGGGCAACACTGTGCCTGCCGTAGTGGGGCTTCGAGGAGGAACGTTCTTCAGATCTGCAAAGTATTCAGAAGACTGACGAAAAATGAGACTGCTGGTTTTGGCCAGTGGGCACCCTCGAGGTACCACCGTATTTTCGCCCGGGCAAACGAACTCTAGTAGCTCAAAGTTGATCACAAGTGTTCCACTACTGTAGATTATCACACTATATACCCCTACCCCTACCCCCATCACACTTGTAGCCTTTTAATCTCGTCAAGGTCCTTTGGCGCGTCTCGGAACAACGGCGCTGACTTCTCTACGAATGTTCGCAGTTCCAGCGGCAGCTCATCGTGAGACCGCACTAGGCACGCGGACGCTTTAAAAACGCATGCCTCGCCAAACGGATGCACCTCCCCGAACCTCGTATACGTGAACCGATGAGATTGGGTTGTGCTTGAGGATGTAATTTCATTTCCCGAGACTGTTTGATCATACGGAAAGTAATCATACGCTTCGTACGCTTCGTGGTTTTGCCCATTTTCCATCTCAATATCAAGGAATGCGGGATTTGAAAAAGTTGTCACGCCGTCGGTACCTCTGCATTGCGTGATCGTCTCACCCTGGAAAGACATCTTCGACGCACCAGCGCCTACCGTGACGATCGTGGAGAAATATCCTCCCGTTGAAGAATTATTTTCCGAGTTCTCGTTGGTGTCAACTTTATGCACCCTAGTCTTGAATTCATCGAAGACATACTCAGTCATCTGGTACGGAAATAGAACTGCCTCGACTTTTTGGCCATCGTGTTCGGTCAAGAGCTCTCCTGTGGTAGGGTGCTTGAACAGCAACAGCTTTCGCGAAACAGACGTGACCTTTTTTGTGCCCCTGGTACTCAGAATGTTCTCGTCATCGTTTACCTTGTCATCCGCACAATCCACCAGCCTGCGTACGACGTCGACACCAATTACTTTTGCCAAAAGCTTTCCAGTCGGATATTCGAAAACATCTCCCGAGATGGACCATCGGATTGATTCACCTTTCTCGCCCATCTTCAAAGCACACCACTTGTGGAAATCAGAAAGGGTCCAGATGCTGGTGGATTCAGGGTCGATAGGTATATTGATATTGTCTTTCATCTCCTTTCCGGTCGGTGTGTTCGCAACGCCTTGGTTTTCCTTGTCCGCGAGATTGAGATTCCTCGGCGCGAGCACTTTGCGTTCGGCCAAATTGCTCTTCTTCAATCTCGTGGGCGACGCGAGGTTGGGGCCGAACTTGTTCGTAGTCGGAACCTTGGCCGGTACCGAGGTAGCATCGGTATCATTTTGTTTCAAGTCACGCACGCCGTCGCGCCGCCCGAGGACATACCCTAACACGACACCCAGTATGCCGCTGACCAAGGCGCCGAGAATCACAAAATCTGAGTTCCCCCCGTTCGGTGCCGAGCGAGATTTCGTGGTCGGGCGCGTTCGCCGAGAGGTACGCGTGGGCAAGGTGGATGCCTTCTCCTCGGGCACCGCATGTAGCGCTGCCATTTCCGGCGCGCCATCGACATCGCCCGAAACCGAAGAGGACGCCACCACCGTGTCCGTCATGGCCAGCGCGTGTCGCAATGATGTGTCGTGGTCGGAACACATCTTTTTAAGGAGGTCTTGAGTTCAGCATATTTTTCGCAGCACGACGTTCCGAATCGGGAGTTGCCGGTTCGTTTCCGCGTCGTTGCCTTTTTCTCATTCGGGCCCAAAACAGAACACATACGCGCATGTGCGTTCGTGTTGCCATGGCTCCCGTGCATCCCCTTCCCGACCACCTCGTGGAAGACGATCGCGATATCGAATCCGCGGTTCCTGTTGTGGACGTCGATTCTCCAACCAATCCTGGGGATACTTCCCGGGACGTCCCTGGGGACGAAATTGGGACGAACCCCTTTTCCGTCCCCGAAGACGCATTTGGGGATGTGGAGGCGGGGACGAACTCGGGCGACCAGACGAACAACGCGATGAGCACGGAAATCGACAGCAAAAACACGTCACGCACGTTCCTACCTCCTGGCATACCAGGGCAGAAAGAAGCTCAATCGAAGACGACGACCGACGGCAGTCAACCCCCGACGGACAAATTCTCGGTCGCGCCAACCCCCCAAGAAGTCTTGACGTCCAACGAGATTGACGCAATCATCGACGCGCCGTCTTCTACACAAATCTGGAGCTCAATCAACGGAAATTCCCCAAAAAGACCGTCAATCGGCGCGGACGGCGAGTTTATGGAACAGCGGAGCTTCAAGGTCCAGAAAAAGGTTGGAAGGCCTAACGTGAAGAGCATTTTTCACGCCATGGCGGGCGTCCAAGTGCACGGCGACGACGGCAGTGAAATGCACCCGAAATTGATTGCGGTTGACATTGATGCGTATGGTGAGCAGTGGACCACATATGAAAAAAAAATGACACTGTTTTATTTCATCATACATGCACTGGCGTGGCTCGCGCTGACGTTCGTGGACCCGGACTCGTGGCTGCGGGTTTGCATGAAAAACGACTATGACTTGCAGAGTTACTCCGAGAGCGATTCAACCATTGATTCCAGTGCAAAATCCTCAAGCCAGTTCGACACTTATTTCTGGAGCAAGATGGTGGTGCAGCAGTGCGCTATCTGGATCGTTTTTTCCTGCTGCGGTTTACTAGTAGTCACGAAAGGCTGGAACGAGGGGTACTCACGAAAAATATGCCACGTCGTGATGTACTTGATGCCGTTTCTGATGCACATCGTGTGGCCAAAGGACAACGGAGGCGAATCTCCGAAAAACGCACTACCCTCGATCTGGGTCATGTCCTGGACGGTTTGGTTCCAGTTCGTGCCGTTTTACCTGCAGATCAAGCCTGCTAGAAGGAGGTCAACCTTTCTAATGTTAGTGTTCAGAGCGTATGACAGAGCACAGGACAGGCCTTACACGTTAACCTGGCTCTTGACTCAATTGGGAGCCGGGTACGCCGTGATTTTAGCCCTATACCTCTACCTCCAAACCCGAGGAGTAGGCGTCGTCCCGGAGGGCGCCGAGAAAGCAATCTTGATTCCAATCGTCGTTAACGTCTTCGGCGACGGGTTAGCCGAGCCGGTCGGTATTGCGTTTGGAAAGCACAAGTATCGAGCAAGGGCGTTGTGGTACAAAGGGAAGTGCTGCGCTGGGGAGTTTAAACGCACGTTGGAAGGGTCATTCGTTGTTTATTTGTCAGCGCTGTTAGCGGTGATTCCGTGTCGCACAAAATATTTATCAATTTTTTCAGTGCCTCAATACGCGTTTGCGTTGGCGTTGTTACCGCCGTTAATGTCCATAACCGAAGCGTTCGCCCCGCACACCTGGGACAACCCTCTCATCACGTTGGTTGGTGCGGTATTTCTGCTTGGGGTGTATGAGTTGGTGCCGTAAAGAGAGCGTAATTGTTAGTTCAGAGTACGTAGGAGTAGGCGTCGATTGTGATTTAGGATGTGGGCACATTGGGCACACTACACTGTCACTAACTCAAAACTTTGAAATCAAGCTGACTTCGTTTCCTCTCGTGGGCACCCTTGGCTTCCGCCCCCCGAAGACGCCATAGTCGCGATCGCGGAGTGGCGAAGACTTGTTCGCACAGGCGAGTAGGCGTATACCCTCGACCGTCGAAGGTAGAGACGTGCAAAGGACAGCTCCTCGAGGCTTCTCACGTCAGGCGTACGAACTCCGAGTCGTGGAAGACTGCCCATTCAAAAAACAAGATGACCGATAGTGTTCTGATGGATATCGACAATGACCCTTCCGTCGGGGAGAAGCGCAAGGCTGAGAATGGCAAAGCCCCCGTGAACCCCGCTGACGACGCTTCGAAGAAGAACCAGATGTGGGTCGAGAAGTACCGCCCGAATAAGCTGGCGGACGTCGCCGCGCACAAAGACATCATCGACACGATTTCCCGCCTCACCAGCACGGACATGCTTCCCCATCTTCTTTTGTACGGGCCTCCTGGGACGGGGAAGACGAGCACAATTTTGGCGGTCGCCAGGGAGCTGTACGGAACGAGCTTCTCGCAGATGGTCCTGGAGCTGAACGCGTCAGACGGTACGTTGATCGTATAGAGGCTTGCGAGTCGAAGCTCGTCCATCCTGCTGATCCTCACCCCAGATGAACAATCTTTGTTCCACTTTCAAACAACTTCGAGTTAACAGACCTCCAACTCCCCATACAAACCTAAAAATGCCCCAAATCTCACTTTCTATTCATCAGATCGCGGCATCGACGTGGTGCGCAATGAGATCCAGTCCTTCGCCAGCACTATGCGGTTCGGCAGCAAGGGGTTCAAACTGATCATTCTGGACGAGTGCGACTCGATGACGAAAGATGCGCAGTTCGCGTTGAGGCGGATAATCGAAAAGTACACCAAACACACTCGGTTTTGTTTGATTGGAAACTACGTGAGCAAAGTGATTCCGGCGCTGCAGAGTAGATGTACTAGATTTCGCTTTGCCCCGCTCGGTCCTGATTCCGTCAGAGAACGCGTGCAACATGTCGTGAACTGCGAATCCTTAGACATCTCTCCCTCCGGCATCGACGCGGTGCGGGATCTGGGCGCGGGGGACATGCGCCGGACGCTGAACATTTTACAATCCACGTTTTTAGCCAAGGCGGGTAGTGGCGCGATCGAAGCAGACGACGTGTACGCAGTGACTGGCCAACCGCGACAGGCGGATATCGAAGCCATCGCTGGTATGTTGTTGAACCTGCCGTTCAAGGAAGCGGTAACTCAAGTGAGTGAGACGAAAACAGCAAGAGGGTTGGCGCTGGCTGATATTGCGAAACTTCTTTGCGAGTACGTGTTTCGTTTGCACCTTCCGCAAACCGCGCGCGCCGAGTTAGTGAGCGCGTTGGCGGACGTGGAGCACCGTTTGGCGTACGTCACGCACGAGAGGTTACAACTACTGGCGCTAGTTGGGGCGTTCTCCAAGGCGAAAGAAGCCATCGTAGCGGCGGCGAAGTGAGGATGATTGAGTTGTTGAGTGACAGGCGATTGAAACAAAGAGAATCATTCAAAAAACTACCTGCTATTCTAGAGACACCCCTGACTACTCTAGAGACACCTCGTATTCGTGCACGACTTCTTTGACCCCGTACCGCGTGGGCAGGTGCGGCACCGTTCCGTTCTTGCGACAACACCACTCGTGCATCACGGGCAGTATTTTTTCGTAAAACTGTTCGTTTCTTTTCGTATCGTCGAAGCCGGTGAACGCGTTTGGGGAGAGGTTTTCCACGACTAACAATTGAGCATCCGCCATGAGTGCAGGACCTAGTGCTTTGTTCACATCACGTACAGAGCTTCCAAACTTCGTGACTGAGTACCTAGGACTTCCTTTGTAGACATCTGCAATAGCCTCCGCTGTCGCGGAGTCTATTTGTGAAAACCCGGGAAGAGCGGACATGTCCTCTGGAATTTTGAAACCTGAAAGTTTTTTAGAGCTTTCCTTTTTATCCTGCTCAAACACCAACCGGGCGACCGGTCCTAACGGAGGTACAGTGGAACTGTACCTTCCGTGCGTGCTTGACGCGACGCCATTGACGTCAGTAGCGGAGCTTTCTACAGCTGTGTCATGTTTCACATTATTCCCTTCCGACTGTTTACCCATAAGACGTTTCATATTCTTTTCCAGCCACAAAACTCTGTTCTCAAAAAACGCGCTCTCCGCGTACCTTCCCCCGCCGTCGAACTTGTCCAGCGCGAAGACTAAAAAGACGTGGTCCAGTGGACACACCAACGGTATCTGTAAGTCGCCCTGGGTACAATTAGGCAACAAGTTAAACCACCGGTCGCAGGTGCACAGAATCGGGGGGAGGATTAATATCCGGTCTAATTGGCTCGCTAATAATAATCCGTCTCTTATTCGATTCACTTGGTACTTCACCAACTCCACGTGAGTTAAGGGAGTGGCACCTTTAGGGGTTGCTAACGAGTTGTTGATATCAGCCAGGTGTCTTGGGATGTCATAACTCAGGTACAGGAAGCGGCGACGCTTCTCAGTTTTGACCGGTGATGTAACAGTGTCACCTTTCAAAGTAGCATCCGATTTTTTCAAAGATTCACCATCAAAAGAGCCTTCGCCAAAGTACGCCGCGCCGTCCAGCGCCCACATGCCGGCGTTTTCCCTGAACCGCGCTATTTTCCCACTAGTACCTGAATATTGGTACGTGTTGTGCACTGCGAATGGAGAGACGCCTTGCCGTTCACCTACTCGCGACACGAAGTACGTGTGGCCGTTTGAGAACAAGCCCGTGGGTAACAAGCCGACTCGAGTTTTTATATTTCCACATTCGTATAAGCGAGGGCGTAATCCTTTTTTGTACTCCTCAGGGAACAGCTTCCAATCCGGAGTTCGCATTGAGTTAATGTCAGAGTAAGTGAAAGAGACTTGCGCATCACCCACCGTGCTCTTACCAGTTGCAATAGCTTTGATAGCTCCATCTAAGGTTTCGTCGAACTCGTAGAACTCCAAAGGCGCTCGCCCGCTGCCTCCGAAATTTATCACCTTGTTAAAGTGCGACTGGTCGTTCATCTCTTTGTCGTTGCTTTGGGATTGGGAAGTGAGCCATCTGGTGACTAAGTCTATGGATTGAGTTGTGGCTCGTAGCAGCAACACTCCGGTGTTGAACTCTGCGTTCCGTGGATCGGGTTTTTGCCCGAACTTATCCGTTTCAGATCGACCAGGTTCGAAGCTAAACACGCAATCAGAGCTCACTAAAATATGCGCGCGTTTCGTTTGCCCTGATTGAAAATACCGCGCCGGCGAATTTAGCCACACCACGTCGACGTCTGATATCAAAACATTCAGCCCGACGGTCAATAACTCTAACAGCGTTTTCGTCTTGACCATCCCGATCTTGTTAAACACGTCCTTGTGCTCTCGGTGGCCTATTAATAGTTGCTTTGAGTCTGTGACTAATGAGTTCGAATCAATTAACTTTGTCGCGTTCAAGGTTTTTACGTTTCTCTCAAGACACCATTGAATGACTTCTTCGTCCAACGCTATTACTACGATGTTTGGTAGATTACTAGATTTCGCGTGTTCCAGCCAGTTGTGAAGCAACACCACCACGTCAATTGTGGCGAACGTTGCGCTTAACGCGGCGTTCGGTGGGTAACCGTAGCGGTTGGAACGACCAACGTTGTCCAGGGCGTACACTAACTTGTTTTCGTTCTCGTCGTCACCAATCGATTCAGTCGTGTGTTGTTTCCATGACATACCGGCATGGTGGGTTTTTTTTGACGAAGGTTGAACATTGCTGGACATTGTCGCATCAGTCACCTGCGCATCTTCATGTCGGCCGTGCCTAGGCTCGTCGCTCGTCCCTTCACGGTGTGTTTCCCCTGTGGGTGTCCCGAAATTCTCGTTCCCAAAGGTGGGCACCCGCGAGTTCGACAAATCCGTCCGTGACGACCCGGTCCCGTCCGGTTTATTACTCAAGGAAACCCCCACATAGTTCGTTCTGATCCACCCACGGCCGTACACCGCGCCTATAACAACACCGAGCACAACAGAGACGCGCCCCAACCGCGCACATGCGCGACGCTTGCGCCCCATCGGACTGACGAATCTAGTTGCGTGCTGATTGTTTTCGTTCGCGATCAGCTTTCGTTTGTTTTGCAACCCTAACGTCAGAGACCGGGGCGCGGTGAGCATGACGACTGAGGGCGGGACGGTAACGGTCGCGTCCCATGGCGCCGCCGCGTTCGTGGGGACGGTGTGGTACCTGGCGGACGGGCGGAGTGGGGACCCGTTGGTCGGGTGGCCGCCAAGGCCACCCCCAGTCGGGTTCCGAAATGATGACACTTTGATACATGCCGTGGGCAACACCCGGCTTCAGACAAACACGGAGCGCGTGTTGCTTGCGACGAATGCATCGGATGCGGATAAAGCACTCAAAAGGCTACGAGGCACGTCAACCAACGAGGAATTCGTCCGGGACACGCTTGGGGTTGATTTGGGGGATACCCAAGCCTCATCATCCATTGATGATCTCGTCACGAAAAGCCTTGACGAAATAAATCAATTAGCGAAACAAAACCGGTCGTTCGGCCCGAGCGCGTATTTCCCCGAACGCGATTTCGCGCTGCGATGGGCGGAGGTGGTTAACAGACCGTTCGGGTTGTCGTACAGAGCCTGGGGACGGCGAAGACTAAAGCGCCCTAGTGATAAGCCGTTGGTGCCGTCATTAAAAATGCAGTCTCGACCAATAGCGGACGCGTACGCGACTCTATGCAAAGGCTGGGCCAACCCCGTGCTCGCGGCGAAGCGGGGGATTGCAGTGAGTGACTCCAGAAACAGTGCAATCAGTCTGTTGCAAATACACAGCTCGATTAACTATACTGCGGACTGTGTAATAGGAGCGAACCCGGATGTGGTTGGGGATGGGACCGCGGAACAAGTGGCGCCGCTGCTCACCGGGTACGACGGGTTTTTGGACGCGAAGCTTTTTGGCGAAAATATACACAACGACGTGGGCGGTACCTCCAATACCTCACCTGATCAATCCAAGCCCGGTTCTGTGCACAGCGGCTTGAACGCTTGGCTGGCGTGGGAGATGATGGAGACAGGTACGAAATGTTCCACGAAGGTTCTGAGCGACTCCAGTTTGGCGGCCATCAAGGGGTCGGGGTGGGCGGTGACCGAGAGACTAAAAAACAGAACGCGAGTCTTTGACGACGATAAAGACGAAAGCAAAAATTCTCTCCTCGAAAACGACGGCTCAATCAGCCCGGAATCTTTAAATGCCATGATTACCACAAGAGCAGTTGACAGGACCTGCGTTTCCGTCGGGGAGTGCCCACGGGGACAGATCACCGCTGACGATACCTTTCCCGTGGACACCCCCGTGTTTTCCTCGCCGCTGGTGCACGTAGTGATGCCCGGGGTTGGGGACAATGGCAAAGCGAATATGACTTCCGTGCACGACCAGCAAACTCCCGACGGGCTAAACACGACAACGTTGGACGGCCTATCAATACACGACGAGTCTCAAATCAGTACAGGGAATGGAACCGGGGGCACTATACATGATAGTCAACAAACCTACCCACTCGGGGTGAAGCTCGCTATGCGTAGCGAGTCGCAAATAACGGTCACCACCGCGCAGATGTACCGGCCGTGGTTTTTTTGTCTGGAGGATTTGGCGAAAATGGTCAAAAAGGCAATCGCGAAAGAAGCCGAGCTAAGAGTTAATAGAAACAAAATCCGACGCGAAAAGACGCAGAAAGCATTAGCGGCCGCATTAACTGCGGTGTGTCACACGAAACCGAACCCCAAGTTAACCGGGTTCCAGGTTCCCGGCATGGATTCCAAATCGGGACGAAAACCGGGGGACAGAAAAGGCGTTGGCGTGTCTATTTCTTTCGGAGAGGACAACGATGACGACGACGATTCCCCAAACGATAACGACATCGACGATGACGACGAAGATCCCCGGAACGAGGGTCTGGAGGATGATGACGACGGATCACTGAATGACGACGACTTGATGAAGGAGTATATGCGTGAGATGGTTAAAGATGGGAGCGCGGAGGACGCGTTGGGGAGCTGGGCGAGAGATGCCGCAAAAGCGGCGAAGGAGGCTAAAGCTTTTCCCGGAAAAGACCCCAAGTCTAGGTACCAGCAGCTTGACGTCTCACCCATGGCGCACGCAGCTTTAATAGGCGCAGTGACCCTGTACTACTGCTGGAACGCGGTGAAGAGCACTTGTGGTAATACGTTGGATGGTCTGTTGCTCAAGAGTGACATTGGTAGGTACGCTTTGGTAGTCGATACCCCATTAGCAGACGCTATGGATTTCGTGGAGGTCGGTACGTTCGAGGGGATTTGTGCAGAAGCATCTGTCGGCGCAGCAGTATTCGACGTGCAAGGCAAGTGTGCGCGGAATCAAAAAACCATGATTGGCAAAATCAAAACGCACAAGCAAACAGTCAGTGAGTTACACGACATACGAGTTGAAAAAGCAGAAATCGAGGGCAAGGTTTTTGCCGAAGCGCAACGCGCGCACGATGAATGCGAATCGTTGAAATCGAAACTCGGACAAAACTTTGACGATACTACACAACACGACAGGAAACTGTCTACGTTTTTCGACGCAGCGAACGGTGCTCATCAGGAGGGGCAAACAGACGAATTGGAGCACCGTGTCAAATCATACATTAAACGTGCCACTGCAGAAGGAGTTTCTTCAGTGCCCGAACCAAAACTACCTCAAGTAGTCAATACGCAATCTGTTGACAAAACCCAAAAACACTCCGGAGGTATTTTCCGATCCGTGCCGCTTTTGAAAAGAGTTCCCTTTATTGGGGCGAGGAAGGAAAAGAAAGTTTCTGAGAGACAATGCGATTCATCTTCCGTGACTAAAAGCACAGTGAGTAGCGCTACAGCAGATTCCACAAACGTACCTTCAACTGAAACACTAAATGCTTTGCTTGAAGACGCGACTGCCCGCCGCGACTCGTCAATCGAGAAGTTAAAACTCGCGAGCAAAGCCCACATCGCCGCGTCGTTGAAGGAGCGTGAGGCGCAGATGGCGCTAATGAGCACGATCGCCAGTGGCGTGCGGGACAACCTGGACGCGGCGGAGTTTGCGAACGCGGCGTCAGCGGCGCTTCAGAGTGCGAAAAATGCGCGAGATAAAAGCAGACAGCTGTTTGACACCTCCAAAGGGAAAGACAAGGACGATACGAATTCAAATGCTAAAGACATATCCGCTGTCGATGTCGCGTCACCCACCTCTGACGTCACCGTGTTGTCCTCGACGCCTGTTGACGCGTCGCAGTCGGATTCAAATTCTTCCGATTCCCTCCGCGCGCCTCCTCTTTTCGTGGCGAATTTGAATGATGGGACGACGTTGGGGGACGGCACGCAGCGCGATGGGTGTAACGCGCAGCTCAGGGGGTTTATCGGTACAGGTAAGTACTCGCACGTCAAACGGTTATATAGGGGATAGAGGTGGAGTCCTGTGTAGTACTAATAGACCACTTAATAAACACTTATCGTCAAAATAATAAACTTAGCTATTTCTTTTTCTTCTTTGCATCCATACCGCTGTCAACAACCGCCCCCCCTTCCTTCCCTTTCCTCAGTGTTCTTTTTCTTGAAATCGAAAGCAGACTTCCGTCTTTCCGGGCAGAAATCACGGATTGAATCAACGCCCGCGTCGCGGCGAACCCGGCGTTGAAAGAAACACGGTCGACCAACTGTTTTCCGCTCTTTTCATTTTTGGTTTTCTTGGACTTCTTTGAGATTTTTTTGGACATCTCTTCGGACGTCTCTTTTTCTTCTTTTTTATCGTCTCCGCCAACTGTGCCTTTTGCGTTCTTCTTCTTTTGACGAGTTTTGGTGACCGAGCCGCTTCGTTGGTTACCCGACTTAACACCCACATCACTCCTCAGCAGTTGGTCCAAAAAAGTCACCGAACTTTTCAGCTCAAAGTCGCTCATCTCGACAGCGTTTGCGTAAGCGGCGCTCGCAACTTCGTTTTTACCGTGTTGATCGGCACTGTGTGAGTAGTTAGTCTCGTTGATCCATGACAGCGCCCTCAAGTTGCCCACGACATCCGCGGGCGTGCACTCGGCCGCGAAGTCAGAAGCGCTTTTCGTGGTGGCATGTATCGCGTTTGAAACCAAGTCTTTACTTCCCTCATTGCCACCGTCTGACGTCTGCACTATTTCCGCTTTCAGTAGCCGCGCGACGGCGTCCAGTAACCGGCTCCACTCGTGGCCGTTGGTCACCTCGTTTGAAATGCGAGCAATCACGGTCCACAGCACTTTGTTGGCTCGGGGTAATGACTCCGCTTCTGTGGGCAAACAGTCTGATAAGTTATCACCGAGCGGATTGCCAACCTTGACTTTGCACTCGCCGACTCGAAACACGCCGGCGTCTATGTCGTCGCGTTTTCGTTTTTCTTTCTGAACGTGTTGCGCCAGTAAGCGACACGCTAAGTGTATGGTGAACCGGTCGAGTCTTTGCTCATTCTCGATAATCCACGACGCGATGCCGGTTGCGGTTTGTCTCTTGCCTGACCGTAAACGCCTCGACGTTTCTTTACTCCGGCGGTGTAACTTGGCGGTTTGCTTGTCTTGTTTCTTTTTCTCTTTTTGTCGTTGGAGTTGGGATTCATTATTCGATTGGATTGCATTGGATGCCTTTGTGGAACGCGTGGAGACCATCGCGTTGACGGCTATCAGGTCAGCACGTCCATGTCCATCGATGCTATCAAACACACTCTTATTATTCCCTTTCGATTTCGGCTTACGTGTCCTTTTCTTCTTCTTCTTCTGCGATGACTCGGCGGTTGGATTGGATTCAGGCACAAAATCGTCATCAACAAACTCCGACTCCGCCGCGGATGCGAAACCGCGGCGACTCGTGTCAGGATGAAGCACGCCACGTGTCACGATCGACGCTACTCCAGCGCGTGCGAACGAATTCGTAACCTGCGCGTGGTGGTGCCCTCCAGAGCCCGAGTATCCTGCCGCTACCCATGGCCGGCACCCGTTTCGAAATGTCGGCGCCGAGTTGAGCAGATCAATGTGCGATGCCCACCCTACTTCGCAGCGAGTTGTGCCGGACACCCGCGCTCCCGCAGCCCAACATCCTTTGACAACGCGCCACTTCAGCTGCGACCCCAATCGCGTCGCCATCTCGAGTCACCCACCCCGTGCTCCCGCGACTGACGAGACGCGTCACGATCTCGGGACTAAATGTCGGCGGCGACCGTGCTTTTTCATTTTGGGTCGTCCCGGAAGTTTCGGGACGCATTACTCGGGGCGCCGCGCGATATGGGGGCTGATGGCCATCCCCCTCCGACCCTCGCCTCCCTCCGCGAAGAGCTCACAAAACGCGACGAGTTGTTTGAGATTGAAAACGGCGAGAAGAGCAGCCGCGCGGTGATTGCGGCTGACGAAGAGTGGGAGCGCGTGTATCAAAAGCTGAAAGATGCAGAGTTTCAAGTTGCGCAAAACGAACGAATCCCCGGGCAGTGCGGCCAGTACATATCAAGGCGCCGGCGGTTCTGCGCGTCGCGAGCGGCAGACGGGAAGCACGGCGTCTGTTCCCTGCACGCGCCTGACTTATCAAGGAAAACGGTGTCGAGGCCGGAGGGTAGTGGGGTGGGGAAGGATGAGGGCGATGTCGAGGTCGATGGGAAAAGCTCTGACGCCGCCGCCGCACGTAAAGACCAAAAACCGAATACTAAAAAAACAAACATCCACCGTCGGATGAAGAAACTCACCAACCCTATGAGCATTCAGCATAGGAAATCGGCCACGTGTCCTATTTGGACAGAGTTGTACAGCAATCCATCGCTACCGCTGTTCATCGATATCGGCTGCGCCAAGGGAAGGTTTCTGCAAAGAGCCGCAAGCGTCGATTGCGAAAGATTTGAATCGTGTGTCGGGGGAAAACACAACTTGCTCGGCCTCGAGATTTATGAGCCTTTAGTTTCTCAAGCAAACCTATGGGTAAACAGTCACGAGAAAACAGGAGAACCAGTTGTGGGTGATGCTGGGAATACTGAGACGTATACAAAGGCTTCAAATCCCTCTAAAATAAACAACCTGCACTTCGTGGCGTGCAACGCGAACGTAACGTTGCCGACGTGGTACGAGTACCGAGATGATAAAAAATTTAAAATGCCAAAAATCAGCTTCGTCTCGATTTTATTCCCCGACCCGTGGAGCCGGAAAAAGCACGCGGGGCGGAGAGTGGTGACGGAACAGTTCGTCAATGTATTAGCAGACGTACTCGAGCCAGGTACGAAAGTATATTGCTGCTCCGATGTCAAGCCCCTGGCACAGGAAATGCAGTCTTTGTTGATTGGAAACGCTTTCTTTACATTGGACGAAGCGAGTTTCGAAAAGTTTGGCGAAGCGGAAGAAAAAGAGCTGGTCGAGAAAAGCAAAAGCAGAAGTGAAGTCGCTTCGTCTACTGGGTCTATTAACTCAACAGAAAGCCCGAATGCGTTCAACCACATCTTCCCGGCGCACCAATACGAGTGGCAAGCGGTGCCTACTGAGGAAACGTGTGAAAAAACGGCTGATGAAACGGTTGATGGAAATGCGTTTACATTCAGCACTTGCGAAAAACCTCGCTGGCTCGCGTCGAATCCGCTGGGCGTTCCGACCGAAAGAGACTTGGTGTGCGAAGGCAAATGGAGACCGGTGTTTAGGTTCGTCGTGGTCAAGGTTTGATAGGGTGAGAGGAAGGTTCGATAGGTTATACTTGATGCAGTTGTCCTGGTTATTACGTTCTAAAGCTATGTGACGGTTTACCCCTACCTACTCCTCACCTCGTCCGTCACGACCACTACGCACTTCTCGGGAAGGAGCGAAAACTCCGAGCCGGTGTCCAACAAAACGCGAACCCTCCCCGACGCTTTCGCGTCGGGCCCGGCGACGACGCCCCAACTGCCGTTCATGTCCACGGCGCGAAGACCCGCTAGCACTACTCTTGTACCTGGCTTCAGAGATTCCGCTGTTTGGCTGGAAGCAGCAGCAGGAGCGGTGCGTCTCCGGCGCAAACCATTGCGAAAGAAACTACCGAACCCACTTGCATGCGATTCAGCTGCCCGTGCCGCTGCCGCGTTCACCTCGCGCACGCCCGGGGGAGGGTCCGGCCGCGGTCTATTACCCCTAAACATATTTCTAACGCGTTCTTTCCATACCCTGTAATACCGTAAATTCCTGCGTAAGTTGGTACCCTCCCACATTGCGGCGGTAACACCTATCAACGCCCCTATCCCGTGGTACACCAAACTAGGGGCGTGCGGATTCAGTAACTGAATAATCGTCAACTCAGCCACCGTCGCCCACTTCCCCGGAATAACGAAACCCCACATGTGCACCGGGCCGGGTTCTGTAATTGACAGGTAGGACTTCAGGGCGAAGTTCAGACCGCTAATTCCAGCTATGCAGCCTCGAGTGACGTCCAATACGTTTAATTGACGCAAGGTCTCTGCCAACGCGACGAATCCAATTTGCGTGGCGAGAAAAATTATAACCAAAAACTTCGCGAATCCAATCAATCCAAACTTGTTCTCCAGCCGCACTCCCTGCAACAGGAACGACGAAAGATTCACCACTAAGTGCACGTCGTCGTGGAACACGAATACAGAACTTATGATGCGGTACCACTCGCCTCCACCGACTTTGAACGAGGAAAAGTTATTACCCGAACTTCCCGGAAGCAACGACATCAATCCCGACCACGACTTTCGCGAGATTGAAAATATTCTGCGTGGTGACAAACACGCGTCTCGAGGGTAAAACACGCCCAGCATCGCGAGCGGTGATAGCGACCCTAACACGTTGAAGTGCGTCGCGGCGAGCAACACCATAAAACCTAACGTGAGCTTGGGTTTGTTCGGTCCTAACCGCTCTATTTGTTGGTACAGCTGAAACGCCATCATAAGAAACCAGGGGTCGTTGCCTCCTCTTCGTCGCCCTCCGCCGCCAATCGCATTCATCATGCCGTACGGGATGCCGCCGCCGAACATCGGTAAGTGTGCGTGGCCCGCCTGTAGACAATGGGGCAATGCGCGAACAGATGATCGAGCAAGACACCGGCAGTGTGCGTAGGGGCACGGACTGCGCGGAGAGATCTGAGAAACATGTGCTGTGGCCAAAAAAATCAACAACGTGTCCATTTCGTTCTCCCAAACTCGACGCGACCGTCGGTCGATGGTCTCAGTATACCCCGCACGCGTGTGCGTACGGCGCGGTTGTTGACTGCGCGACGTGTCGGTGTACCTGAACTTGGAACGAACGACGAATCCTGAGTCATCATGTCTTTCGACTCCTTGAAAGCGGAAGGGGCTGCTTTACTGAAAGCCGGAGATCTCGCTGGCGCCCAAGCCAAGTACCAACAGTGTCTGCTGCCACCATTTGAACCTGATGACACACAGAAAGGCGCGGTGTTCAGTAACCTTTCGCTGGTGTGCCTTAAACGAAAAGACTTCAAGGGGGCGGAATCGGCGGCTCAGCAGGCGAAGACACACCGACCTGATTGGGAGAAGGGCTACTTCCGATTGGGAGAGGTTCTGTTCGAGACCAATCATTTCGCTGATGCGGCGGTTAACTATAAAAAGGCCTTGGAGTTGAAGCCGACTGACACAATAATAAAAAGTCGGCTACACTCAGCCATCGAAGCGTCCACGTCAAGGTTTTATTTCCGCCAACTGCTACCCGGGCGAGATATATGTATAAACGCCATGGGCAATCCAATCGCCGCACAAATTTTCACAGCTGCAACTCAAATGAAAAATTTCATTTATCTAATCGGCGACTACAAATCAAAAGAGTGTTTCGTGATTGACGCGTGCTGGGACGTGGCTGGGATTTTGCAGGTCATTGAGGCTGATAAGATGACGTTAGCGGGATCAATCGCTACGCACTACCACTTCGACCACGTGGGGGGAAAACCGCCGCCGCCGTTTGATGCCTTGGGCATCAAAGTCCCGGGACTTCTCGAAATATCCAAAGCGTTAAAATTTGGCGATCCAATCTACTGTCATGCCGAAGACGCGGGTGCTATTTCGAGGGATGTCGGGATTGAGAAAAGTAGATTGACTGAGTTACAGGGCGGTGATGGAGTGATACATGTAGGGTGCGAAAAGTTTGTGACTATAAAGACACTGCACACTCCGGGGCACTCGCCGGGATCGATGGTTTTATTCGTGGATGGAAAGGTCACTGGCCAGAAACACGGCAACGGCGCTGGCCTCTTAATTTCAGGTGATACTATTTTTCCCGGGTCGTGTGGCAGGCTCGACTTGCCTGATGCATCCATCGACAGGATGTTCGACTCGTTAGCTAGAGTGGCTCGAGAAATCAACGACGCAGTGGACGTTTACCCAGGGCACGCGTACAGCGGAAACAAATCGACAATCGGAAACGAAAAAGTGAACGGACTGCTCAAGCCGTTCACGAAGACACAGTGGATGGCCATGCACCAGAGGTAGGGGTATGTATGGGTGAATAGTCACGACAGTTTGAGGTATTGTATTGAATTACCTTTGTATGACAACGTGTATGTCTTTATAGTCTTGTTTTCATTCCTCTCGCGTATTGCTTGTCTGTTCATATCTCCTCTCCACCTCATCACGCCTTGAGCGGGGTCAAGTTCTTGGTGCCGAGCGTCTCCAGCTTTTCAAAAGCAGCACTAAAGTCCTTGAAGAAGACCTTCTGGTCCTTGGCGTACTCTAGGACGTACTTCTTGAATTTACCGTCCTCGATCAAAGCGATGTCGCTTGGGAGCATCATCAGTTGCCCGGACGGGTCCTTGTATTGGAATTTAGCTTTGGCGTCGTCGGGGGTCCACTCAAGCCCCTTCAGAAGCACGAAGTAGCTGTTGTTGAAAAGAAGCGGGGTTCCAGACCACGGACCGACATAACCAGAGGCGTCGGCATGACATCTACCTAACGCATGAGCGCCCGAAAGCGCAACAATCTCTCGATCATCAAAGCCCATGCGGCTGAACACGTCTCTCAAACCTTTCCTGGTTTTTGGACCTGGGCCGTCGCCCTTGTCGGCGTCCGGGAGACGGCCGTCAGGAGTGACTGCAGACGGTTCTAATTCATCCACCCGTCCATACGCGAAAGATATCTCAGGACCTCCCATCTTCTCGATTGACACGACACCCACGAACGCGATTAAATCAGCCCAGCTCACGTCGGGGTGTTTCTTTTTTAACGGTTCGAGACGCTTGATTGCTTTGTCTAACCCGGCATTGCCGCCGTGCGCTAACTCTTCCTTGAACCGAAGAGTCCCGCCGCCTGACCCTCCGGTGTGCGTCATCTTGTCGTACGTGCCACTGCTGTGCCACGCAAGTCTGACCATGGTCGGCCCGAAGTCGCCGTTTTTTTTCATCAAGTTCTCAATGTCCACGCGGAGCATCGCGAAAGATACTTCGGGAGACCGTTTTCCCTTTTCGTTTCGTTCTTGTTCTTCTTTCATGTTGGTGTCGCCCGCGTGGACGCGCTTTTTGGTCTCTGCGATTGCGGGTTGCGTCACCAGCGCTAATGGGGCGAGTGCTGCAAATGCCAGTGCGCCTCGCCTAGACGGAACGGGGAGGGACACAGACGACACGGGTACGACGTTGTTCGCTTTTTGTTGAATCGGACGATCCGACGCATCGCACCGAGATCCGAGACGAATTTTCGTTGCGCGAGAACTCTTTCCGGTCGCGACCCTCGGGCGCGCGGTCAGTTGGTTTGACACTGCGGTGGCGAACATGGCGGAGGGAGTGCGATGAACGTGTGTAGGACGTTGAGGTGTATCACGAAGCGGCGCGCGTGTTGGTCTGCCGATTGGATCGTGCGGATTGTTACTTTTCGCTTTTCCCGATATTTTTCTCGCTTTTTGAGATAAAAAAGGAGTCAGCAGCTGATTGGCAAAAAAAGTTTCTTTCCGGACACGTTACATCTCTTCTCTACCCTTCATTCACACCTCTCTCCTGGCTCAACCCCCACCTGCCGCTGCATCTTCTGCGGACAATGCAACCACTGCTCTCAAACACCGTGCGGAGTCCGCGGCGTACCCCAGGGCAACCTCTTTCAATCGAGTCGAAGTCGTGGATGCGTGCTTTTGAGATAAATTTGATACCTGTGTCACCTCTTGTTCGGACTGGCATCCCCACTCGCCGTTGGCGATACCCGTGGCTGCGTTCTCAAAGGCATCCGCAATCGCATACGCATCATCCAGCATCGCCTTTACCCTACCCCGAATCATCCGTGCGCGTGCGAACGCGATGTCACAAGGGGCTTTGTCGGTCCCCGGAGGTGAAGGCCATGCTTCATCACTGCCGGGCGCCGCTTCGAGGGATGCCGCTATATCTGTCACATGCGCCACAATCGCCGCGGTGACGTCCGCCACGCGAACAGCTGCGTCCGACCGTAGCGGCTCAAGCGATACCATCAACGCAGAGGAAATACGTGGTGCACGCCCATCTGCGGTGCTCTCAACGTAGGTGTCTTGTTTCCGTGGCTCGGTTTGTTGATCCTGGTTTGCGTCAAACGCTAGCGCTTCTCTGAACGCGATCGCTGCAGCTTTTCCCGCCTCCAACGCCGCCTGACACGCGTCCTCCCGAATCATCTTCGTCAGCTCCGAGGCGTCTTCGCCAGGGAAAGGGCCACCTGATGTTGACTCGTCATTAGAACCTTCATTCAAATCATCATCCCACTCCATCGGTCGCTCCACGTCGAGCATCGCGTCGACCGTGTCAAGCGAGGACGGCGAAAAAGTTGAAAAGTTGAAATTCTCGCTGACGCCTTCCCATTGCTCCGCCGCGATCGCATCACTCACGTCCGCTAAGCTCTCGAGCTGTTCCAGGTGGTGTGCGCAACCTCTCTCTATCAATGCGGATTCTAACGCCACGCCATCAGAATCCGCAATAGCTGCCAAGGTATTGGATTCCAAGTCGGCGGAGTTATCAGTCATTTGTAAAAGATCAACCGCTTTGGCCTCGACGACGGAAACTACATTCTTCGCCGCCGCTACTGATTTATTCGCAAAGTTTTTTATGTTAGGGTCGTTAGTGACCTGCACTAGTGTGTTTTCCACAGTTTTTGAAAAGTTCTTGGCTAAGGATCCGAACGCGTTCCACATGTCGGAAGCGGTGGGGTTGACTTGGGGTTGAGTGTTGTCTTCCCTCGATTCTCTTTCTAGATTCTCATTCGCCGCGTCGGGATTATCCAAACCATCACCCTCTTTCGCCAAGTCCTCCCCCGCGACGTGTTTCACCAGCGGCTGTGTCATATGCCCGATTTCCTTCCCAACGTTCTTCACCGAGTTCAGAGTATCGCGGGCTAAGTCCGAACCCGTCGCGGCTCGAACCGCTGCGGAGGCTTTTTTTGTGACGTCGCCGAACTTGTCGGCAAACGCAGCGAATCCGCTGAATTTTTCAGAGATTGATCCAACGCTCGCGCCCGACAATTCTTCAGCGGATTCAGAGCTCCTTAACGTCCAGAACGTATCCGAACCGTCGCCTCCACCGAGGGAAACGGTAGAGGCGTTTGAGGGGTGGGGCATGGACGGTTCCTCCATTCGCTGCGGAGAGGGAACTTCAACGGGAATCTCCGCAGGCATCGCCTCCGCGGGTATCGTCTCTTCGCCAATCGTCTCTACGGACTCATCTATAGTTGGGGTGACTATTGGCGCAGGGTCCGTGACGTCCACGACATTTTCCGCGAACGCCGCCGGCACGCTTTCTGCTTCCGGTGACAGTGAGAGCGTCATCATCTCATCCGCCACGGGCGTTGGGGGCTGGACTACATTGTCGACAAACACAGGCGCTTCCACGGACACGGGCGCGGGAACAGGTGGCGGTGTAGACGTTTCCTCCACCTGGGTGTTCACCGCCGGTGCCTCTGCGTGAGGTTCAGGCGCTTCCGCCACAGGCGCGGGTACCTCGGCCACGGGCGTCACCGCAGGCGTCACAACAGGCGTCGTCTCCTGTAAGAAGCTCGGCGTGCTGGGTTGCGGCGTCCCAGTGTCCGCCCCACCCTCGTCGTCCGAGCTGTCAAGCCAGTCATCAATCTCGTCGTCGTTCATACCGGCCATGTTGTGTCGTGGCGACGCGTGCCACGACGTGTGACAAGGAAGGCCCCATCTGATGATGGGAACATGGATTTACGAAAATGCCTGAAAGTTGAAAAAAATGACATAGGAGTGAAAACACGTATGAGGTATCCCTTACGCTAAATGGTTCTATCACAAGTCTATCACGATCATGTATCAGTTATCGCCTTCGCACCCTCCGCAGGTTCCTTCCCCGCCTCCGGCAACCTCTGTTCCAAGTACGCCTTGGTTTCGATGATGAAGCAAAACCGCTGAAACTTGTCCCACGCTTCTATTTTTTCTTTGCCGTCCTTAGCGAGACAAGGCGCGACGATGAACGGGTTTGAGAAGTCGATGCCACCACCTATCAACGAAACGGAATGACCGTTATCACTGTCCCCTAATTCACCAGCAGTATCCCCCGTACCCCCGATCACATTCTCTTTCCGCTCACTGACTTGCCCTAAACACGTCCCTGCGCCTGATGGCACGTTGGGCGCTTTCGCCAGTTGCGCGGCCTCATCAACATTCACCCGCCGCACGTCCTTCATGAACGACCGAAACACGAACGGCTTGGGCCACATCCGGACCGTCACGCTCGGTTCGAATATTTTAATAGCGCCCGTAGAATTTGAAGCATCACCTGCACCGTGCCCTGTTTTATCTCCGTCGCGCAAAGCGACGACGGTGTTGACGTGCGATTGTTCATCAGTCAAGTGCTGTTGCTCCAAGATTGAGGAATCCGCTTCTCCTAACTTAGAAGCGTTGGCATCATCACCTCCCCCCCCGCAACACGCCAACCCCAACCCCCGTATCTCTGTCCCACTCGATGCGATACCTCCGCATCAGCGCCCGGTCCACGGCGACTTGATCATCACACGACGAACCCTCGGCGCACGTTCGAATGGCTTGTCGCAGTAAGGTTTGCGCCGCTGACGTCGCGCGAAACGCGACAGATCCCATGCACCCGACAAAGCCCCATTTGTCGTACACGTCGGGGGGGTACACGGTGCCTTGTGACAGAAATACGTCCGTGTTATTGTCCATTTGCGATCCATTGAACAGCGTGTGAAGTGCCACGTACCGGTTCCACATCGTGTCTACGTCCACCAAGAATATGGAACGGCCTAACTGCGTCTGTCGCAAGGCGTAGCTCAACCTGTACCGCCACAGTTTCCACAAATGCCGGCCCCACCCCGGAACGGGTTCTCCCGGTTCCAGCTTCTCAGTGGGACTCACGACGTGGTCCTCCACTCGGTACCCCTTCGCCGCTAAAGCGTCGAACAGCTGTTCGTCCATCGCCGCGACGACGTGTTCCGTGTACCCCAAGTCAGTTAAACGGTCGTACCACCGCTCGGTTATTCCTAAATAGTTGTGGCTCGAAAACGCGACGATTTTCCAATCGTCAGATCGCCTCTCATCACCACCACCCGTGCCACTCGCCGCCTTTGTGGTAACCGCATTCACAGCGATTTCCTGTTCTCCGAGCACTATTGACTCGCTGTCGGCCGGTGAGAGCGATCCAATCGGTTCCGGATCCTTCACCTCCTTCACCTCCGCGGGTCTCCACCAATCACCTTCTTTCCACTGGTGCGTGTCCAAGCTTTCGTCGATGGACCATCCGAGTTTCGCGGAGACACCACTCGGGGAGGTCGCAACGAACGCAGCGCCTAGGACTGCGATCTGTGCATACATGGAGAGAGGTTTACAGAATGGGGGAGGATGTCAGCTTGGGTACGAGGCCGTGCGAGGAAGGAACCAAGGGGTGAGGGGGTGGGCGGAATGCCGCGGCTACAGGCGTGGGAAGAGTCCGATGATTCGACGGGTAACCGGTACGTACCGTCCCTACGACCGCCAAGCCGACCAGCGGTGCTCTCCACGACCGCGCCGACCGTGGCTTCGGTTCCGTGTTCAGGAGCGCCACGTTCTCCTCGTGGATCCCCATCACGCCGCAGACGCCGCGCGTCGACCAGTGAAGTGCGTCAAGACAACACCCACCAAAATCTTTTGGGGTGTTTCACCTCGACTCGCTGCCGCGCTATTTTAAGTTTCGTGGGCCGTTTCTTTTCTGTCCAAAACCAAGTGGCCCGCCCGCGCGCCCCCACAACGGCCACACGCGCGCCTCAGATTTGGGACGAATGGCGACGCGCGTGGTTGCTTTCTTCGAACACGTCGGCGTGATCGACGGCGTCGCGCGATGCGCGCCGACCCGAGATCGACGGCCGGACGGCCATGGCAGACGCACCTTCCGAGACAGCTCAGCCGGCACCCGTTTGAACGCGATGTCGCATCGAGGAAGACGTGGTCAGAGGTCAGCCGCCACAAGGGGAGGCGTGGACGCCTTCGGTGACCAGGGGTCAATCGACCGTGAACCGTACGAGTACCCGTTCGGACGTGTACGTACTGATTTCAAACCGCAAGCCACACGTGTACAACTAGTGCTCCAACCCGAAACGTGGCAACAAACTCGTGAGTACTCCGACTGGCGAGGTCATGAAAATCAGCATGCATCGCGCGCCACATCCACGAGTTCGTCCTACCCCACCGCGTTCGCCCCCGGGTACAACAACATCGTCCCCGATCCGCGCGCCACGCGACCTGCTCCTTCAAAGTTTGATAGGCGCTCAGTGCGAAACCACGCGCTTTCGCAACCTTCGTACGGCGGCGTCGGTTGTCAACAAAACGCTCTCATGTACGGCAAAAAAAAAGAACCAAACTCCAACACGTTCGTCGCCGGCGTCACCGTAGCCGCAGTTGCTTTCGCCCTCGATCTTCCTGGTACTATATCGCGCGTGACTCGTGAGCACAAGGCGCACGCCGCAGTGAGCTCATGCTTCGCCTTGGAAACCGTAAACCCGGAAACAGCTGGGGGTGGACCGTTTGGATTCCAAAGTTTACTCGTCGACTCGCGCGCGACAAACATCATGGGTCACTTCGCGTCCAGGGAAGCCCCCAGACGCGCGCTTAGCGCGGTGAAAGGCAGTGGCGTGGATGGCAGAAAAGTGATGTTGCACAAATCCGCGAGCAAATCGTTTAACAAGATGCAAAGGGACGCGTTGAGGGACGGGGTTGCGTTGGTTCCGATCAGCGGGTTCCGCGACGTGGAAAAGCAATCTAAATTATTCTTCGACGTCGCGAACGAGCGCGGGCAATCGCATTTGGAGCGCGCGAAAGTCTCCGCCCCCCCGGGGTACTCAGAGCACCACACCGGGTACGCTATAGACGTGTCTTCTCCTGAAGTCGACCACGATTTGACTGAGAGTTTTGAGAATACAGAGAGTTTCAAATGGCTCGAGAAGAATGCAAAATATTACAACTTTGAGATGAGTTTTTGTAAAAACAACGCAACGGGAGTCGCGTTCGAACCGTGGCACTGGCGGTGGGTCGGGGATGCGACTGCGAAGGAAACGTTCGCAGTGGCGCGGCAGGGGACTGAGGGTTTAGGGTTTAGGGTTTAGGGGAGTGAGTCAGGGTAGATGTTGTGTGACTGAGATGCACTGAAAAAATATTAACGCCTTTCTTTCGATTCCAGTTTTTGACACCGAGAAACATTGGAACGTTCACAATCTGGGCGCGCGATGCCGCGCCCGGCGGGAGACGAGCGCACGCCTTTGGGGCTTGTCCCTCCTGACCCACGTGATGTGGATGACATGCGTTCGCGCATCGAGGCGCACAAAGCCACCTGCGAGTTGGAAGCTGCGTCCTCGACGGCTTTCCGTTTGGAGTGCGAAAACGCGCACGACGACATCACGCGCGTCACTTCCCAACTCGAGCAACAGAGACGCGAGCGGCACGCACGACACCTGGAGGCGATGGAGGTTACGTACGCGCGCGCGCGTGTGGCAAAAATCGCGGTGACTCCCGAAACCCTGGCGCTGAAAAGGCTGGCGCGGGACATCATACGACGAGTAGAGGCAGCAGAGGCTCGTGACGAGAACATCGAGCAAGGTGATTCCAATAAAAAGGGCAACAGAACCCATAAAAACCTCTCCCCCGATGCCATCGCTTCTGACCGGTTCGTGGTCGCCGCGCTTGAGCTCGCCTCTGAAACTTCGCAGCAAAAGGCATGCGACATGTACCAACAAAGATTAACGAACGACATGTGCACCCGGTGTGTTGCACTCAAGGAATCGCACTTACACGAGACCAACTGCTTGGCGAAAAAAAGCGCCGAGGCTGAGCAGGTTTTTCTCAAGAAGAAAACGCGGGCTTTTTCCGATCGATTTGTGCGGAACAAGACTGTTAAAACAGTGAAGAGCACATCGCTACACACCTCAGTGAAATCCGCTGCGTCCTTCGCAGTCAACAACGTGACACGTGTCGCGTCACAATTGGCAAGTGAGTCGAACGTGGCAAGTGAAAAACACAAACGCGGCGCTGTCGCCTTTTACCGAAAACTTGCCAGAAGTCAAAACAGCCGGACAGGGAACGATTTAAAAACCAGCACCCCCGTCGTGTTTGCCGACGAGTTTGGGTCGATTGACTGGACGCAAGTTACTTGGAGCGACTCCAGGGAACACTCCGAGCGCGCGCTTCGAGTGGAACGCACGGCGCGTGTGAAGTGGTCACGACTAAATACCCATACGAAAGAAAATACGGAGAAGAAATCCTCGAGTGAAAATAAAAAAACAAAAGACACCCTTCGCGCCGGCGTGTTGGTGTTCCACCCGGATAACCTAAGACTAAATACTCATAGAGGTCTCGAAATCGGAACTCAAAAAGGGTACGTCAACGACAGGATTGATGAGGATGACGAACCGTTTGATTCGGGGAATAATTCTGTGGAGAACGCTGTGGAAAACGACGACGATGACGACGACGATGATGATGAGTATCACTCTTCAGATAAATACTCCTACAAATTTCATCAAACGCATTCCTTTGCCGCACCTAGTAACTCGTCGCGCCGAGGGTTCAGCCGCGCGCGTCTCGGCGAGGCGCGGGTTGTGGCGCTGGGCCACAGGGGGGACGACATGAAAGGCTTTGGGGTGCTTGGCGACACGCGTGTTTGCTTTGCAGACCGTTGGCCGGCGGGTCGCGTGGGACAAGATATGCGCTACGAAAGCGACGGCGACGCACCGGGTGACGAAGCGATGGACGATGGCGTATGTGACGACACATCTTCCTCCGATGACGAAACAAATGAAACGGTCAATGAAACGGTCGAATCCGACGATTGTTTCCCCGTCGGTTTCGGCGTCGCGCGGTGGGCGGGTTCCGGTATGACCCTTCCAAACCCCCCCGATAACATCCCGGTTTCCACGAACGAACCCAGTTTGTCGCGCGTAATTCACGACCGACGCGTCGCGGCGAGTCGAGCGAGGGGCGTGTTGACTACGATTCGGGAAGCACGGAAAGGGATGGCAGTGGGGAAGTGGAGATGACATTTTATTATAAGTTTCTCAAGTCTTTCGTTTCGCGCGAATCACGCGGCGCATTCTCTCGTCACTATTCCCATTTTTGTCATCGCGGCGTCGCAGCAGCCGCAGGGGGGGGTTGTACCGACCAAGCACGAGCGCTGTGACCCCACCAACCGCCACGGTGTGGTTACCGGGCTCGTGTTGGAGCCGCCACCCCCTTGTCCGTATGCGTTGTACCCCCAGCACATCAAAATCAAGTCATCCATCTCAGCGCAGGTGTGATACCGCGTTGCGACGATCACGCGCGTCACCCCGGTCAGGCCTGGATTAACTCGGCCAACCGCGTAACTGAAACTCGGCGCATTGGTGGTGCCGTCTCCC
>TARA_B110000977_G_scaffold68630_1_pt1 | contig 28660 bp, 17 predicted proteins | sample TARA_B110000977 | Tara Oceans TARA_B110000977 (sample SAMEA4397798) | marine metagenome | biome: Polar Biome; feature: [SRF] surface water layer (ENVO:00010504); material: water (ENVO:00002006), including particulate matter (ENVO:01000060) such as... | depth 5 m | reverse complement strand
AGGGAAATTTCCAAAACTCGAGGCACCGCCCCCCGCAACAGCACTTGTGGGCCTCCCTTTTTGATCAAAGCCACGACGCACGAGGGGCCGGAGCACTCGATTCCGAACGACAACGCGCACACCTCCGCGGTGCGCGCGACGTCCAGCGGCGTGGTGACCACGCCCGTGAACGCGCCCGCTGCCGCGCCCAACATCGCGAGCTCTTTTTTAGTGCGTTTTCGTTCGGGTTCTACAACACCCCCATGCCACCGCTTCAGCAGCTCAAAGGTGGTGACCTGCACGGTGTCGAAGGGCAGGTCTCTCGCTAGGAACTGCGGGTACCCGATGAACAGCGATTTTATCCGCGATTTTGATCGAGCGATATTTTTCAACTCGCCGCGTAAGGTTTTAGTAGAGTCGACTTGTAGCCTTTGCTTTATTGCGTCGCACGGCGCTACTAACAAGGACCCTGCGACACCAGCAATAGTAGCTGCGACCGCAGGCGGAACCGCGCCTGAAATCTTCAACGCCTCGTACGTCGCCATGAACACGCCGGTTCCGGGAACTGACCCCAACGTATCGATAAAAAACCCGCGGTACAACCCTTTGAACAACGTCTTTTGTAACACCTTTTTTGTAACACCCGGAGCTCGGGCTTGTAGTCTTGTTTTCACCGTGTTCAGGGGGAACATACACGACTGCACGGAAAACGCAGCGGCGCACCCGGAAAGAGCGCCGACCCGGAACGCGGCGCGCGCTTCGTTTGTTTTCGCATCATCTTTTTTGTTTTTGGGATGATGGTGCTTTTTGGATGTTGCAACTCTCCGGTCCACTGTGGTTGACATCGTCCTATTCGTCCCAGTGTGTTGCGTACACGCCCCCGACCCTCTATTCACCGTAGCTGTTGAATCCTATCCCAACCCTAACTCCAAACTGGTCAGGGACCCAGGTTGGTCACGGCCTTCCACCGAAACGCCCTCCCTCGCGATCGGAAGTTCGGGTGCCGGTAACAACCAACGCGCCGTGCGGCCTGTGCGCCTCTCCCTCCGATCGATCCGGGGAGAGCACAAGCTCGGCCGCGCGCCTCCCAGGAGGCAACGCACGTTCACGCGAGACGCGCGTGAACGTTTGTGGGCCCCAAGGAGCTCTCGGGCAATATCACGATCGACTCGAGTCGTTACGCGATATTTTCGTTTGGCTCGAGTGCTTCCGTTGGAGATCGACTAGAAAATTGCTGGTCACCCTCCACGGGGTCAGTAACCGTCTCTTGTCAACTGACCGGAGTGTGACAAAATCTTTCAGTCGGCGTGCCGATTGACCACTGGGCATTGGCAACGGCGCGTGCGTGATGGTGAAGGGCGACGCACCCGCCTCCGTGCCCTCGGAGGTTGCGCCTGGATCGACGCAGACACGCCAACCAAAAGACACCCCGCCTTCAACCGCGGAGGCGTCAAACGAGCCCGGGGGGGGTGGGGAACGGCAAAGTGTGATCTGTCCTCCGTCGGAGACGCCCTCCGATCCCGGGGGCCCGTCCACCTCCGCTCCCACAACCACGGCCGCCCCGGCGCTCGGCGTGAAGTCCGGCAAGGTGGGCAAGAACGGCAAACTGTCAGCGAAAACGCGGTTCTGCGAGCACGGCCGGCGGTCGAACGGGTACTACTGCCGCGAGTGCGGAGGCAAGGGCATATGCGAGCACGACCGGCAGAGGAGTAAATGCCGTGATTGCGGCGGGAAGAGCGTGTGCAAGCACAACCGGATACGGTACCAGTGCACGGAGTGCGGCGGGGCTTCGATCTGTCCACACGGCAGGATGGGGTACCAGTGCAAGGAGTGCGGAGGGTCGTCGATTTGCCACCACAAGCGCGTACGGGCGTACTGCAAGGAGTGCAAGGGGAGCCAAATTTGCGCGCACAACCGAGTGAAGAGCCACTGCGCGGCGTGCAAAGGGAGCCAGATATGCGAGCACGGCGTGCAGCGCAGCTTCTGCGAGCACTGCGGAGGGCGGTTGCAGCCCCCAGCGCCCGCGGAAGGAGAACAAGGCACCGCCTTCTCAATCCTGAAACACTTCGACGGTAAGGATAAGTAGACGTAAGGGAAGTAGACGACGAATAAAATAGATATAAATAGAGATGTTTCAATCGTAGCAATTCAAACACCTCACTCACTCCAAGCTCTTCGCCACGATTTCGTACGTGTTCTCGGAGAGCCCTTCCGTCGCGACGATCCGCTCAAGCTGCGCCTTCATCATCTCCTGCCTTGCCGTGTCGTACTTGCGCCACCGCGTAAACCCGCCAACCATGCGCGCGGCGACGGAGCCGTTGATTTTATCCAAAGTCAAAACAACGTCTCCGAGGAATTCGTACCCGCTGCCGTCCGCTTTGTGGAAGTTTGAAGGACTCCCCAAAAAACCCCCAATCAGCGAGTACACTTTGTTCGGGTTCGTGATGTCGAACGCGGAGTGTTGCATCAATTGTTTGACGTTCTCCACGTTGTCGGGGAGCGACGACGAAGATTGTAACCCCAACCACTTGTTCATGATGAGCGGGTCATGGTTCCACTGGTCGTAGAACGATTGGAACGCCATTTCTCGTTCAACGCAGTCCAAGTCCGTCAAGCACGCCAGCGCCGAGACCTGGTCGGTCATGTTGTCGGAGGAGGCGAAGCGTTCGAGACATTCTTTTTCAATAGACGTATCCTCGAGCCTTGACAGAAACGCGAGGCAGGTGTTTTTCAGCGACCGCACGGCGCGTGCCGGGCCGTCCCGCGCGTACGATTCGCTGCTGTTCGCCTTCAAGCCTTCCTCCAGCTCGCCCTTCAACTCCTTGGCCAACGTAGTGACCACGAAATCCCGCGCTTCACGAATCACGTCCGGGTCCGCGGGCGACACCATTTCACTTAATTCAGACTCGCTGGGAAGCGACATGGCGCGGGCGATGAAGGCTTTGTCCGCATCTGTGTTGGTCGCGTCGGCGACAACCACTCGCATCGCTTCCACGATGCTTGTGTCCAACGCCAACTCATTGCCGCTCTTGACGTCTTCAATCAACCCCAACAAAACGTTCCGAAACAGGGTCTGTCCTGCTTCGTATTTGTTGAACAGGTCGCTGTCGTTGGCCATCAGGAAAATCAGATCCTCTTGGGTCAAATCCGTCGTGAGCTTCACCGGCGCGGAGAAATCGCGCAGAATCGACGGCGTCGGTTGACTCTCCACGTTGGTAAAAACGTACGTCGCTTCAGTCTCGGAGAACCGCAGAGTCCGAGTGGTAGAAGGAGAAGTACCTTCATCTCCCTCCAGGGTCAACTCCAAGTCATTACCATTCGCCCCCACCAGCCCAACGGAAACCGGCATCAACACAGGGAGCTTGTTCTGTTGCCCCGGCGTGTCAGGCGTGCGTTGCCTCAAGGTAAGCGAAAAGGTCTTCTCGTCACCGTCGTACACCCAGCTTGCGTTAACCTCAGGCGTCCCCGCTTGCGAGTACCAGGGCTTGAACTTCGTGAGGTCGAATGCATTCGCATCTTGCATCGCGGCTAAGAAGTCATCGCAAGTCACAGCCTGGCCGTCGTGCCGGTGGAAGTATAAATCCATGCCTTTCCGGAAGCCGTCCTTGCCCAAAAGAGTCTCGTACATCCGCACGACTTCGGCACCTTTTTCGTACACGGTGACGGTGTAGAAGTTGTCCATCTTTATGTAGGATTCGGGGCGAATGGGGTGCGCCATGGGGCCGGCGTCTTGGGGGAACTGGGAGGCTCTTAAACGTGAAACGTCGCCAATCCTCTTCACGCCTCTTGAGTTCATATCACTCGAGAACTCCTGGTCTCTGTACACAGTAAGCCCTTCTTTCAGTGATAATTGAAACCAATCACGGCACGTAACTCTGTTCCCGGTCCAGTTGTGGAAGTATTCGTGCGCCACGACGCCCTCGATGGCTGCGTAATCCGCGTCCGTTGCGGTGGTGGGGGTGGCCAGGATTAATCGGCTGTTAAAGATGTTCAAGCTCTTGTTCTCCATCGCTCCCATGTTAAAATCATCAACGGCGACAATGTTGAAAAGATCAAGGTCGTACTCCAAGCCGAAAACGTCCTCGTCCCACTTCATGGATTTTATGAGGGACTCCATGGCGAAGTCGGCTTTATCCAAATTATGTTCCTCGACGAAGATTTTTAACGCCACTTCACGGCCACTAGCAGTAACATAAGTATCCTCGATCTTGCCTAAATCACCCGCCACTAACGCGAATAAATACGAAGGCTTAACGAACGGGTCGTTCCACACCGTGAAGTGTTTTTTGTCGTCGTCGGCGCAAACTCCGGATTCGACGAGATTGCCGTTTGATAAAAGCACGGGGTATTTAGTCTTGTCCGCTGTTATCTTAACATTGAACACCGACATGACATCCGGCCTGTCTTGGAAGAACGTGATGCGTCTGAACCCCTCGGCTTCGCACTGCGTGCAGAAGTTGCCGGATGATTTGTACAAACCCTCCAGCTCGGTGTTTTCCTGGGGCTTGAGGATTGTTTTTATTTCGAGCGAGAATTGTTTTGACGGAGGGCTGGCGATGGTCATGCCTTTCGAAGTGAGTTCGTAGTCTTTGTTGAGTTCTAACGCGACGCCATCGATGGTCACTGAACTTAAACTCACGGAGTCGTCGCCGTTGAGGAACAACGCCGGAGCCTTGGAACCCTGGAATGAGGGTTCCACCACGCACGTGTTGACCACAGTGGTGGTTTCTTCGCCCAAATCGAAATCGAGGCTCACGGATGAATAGATGTAATCAGGCGCGGCGTACTCGGAAAGCAAAATGGGCTTGCGGGCCTCCGCGGTGGGGGCGGCGGATGTCGCGGACGCTCTTATAAGCGTGCGCGTGCCACCGAGACGGCCGGGGGACCAAACCGGAGCCGCGGTGGCGATAGGAGTGCGCATCGCCACCGACGCGGATGCGATCGGGAAGCCACGAGCGGACCTCCCGACGGCAGAGCGGCGCACCACAGCCGCGCCCACGCGGGAAATCGCCCGGACGCTGTGCACGCTTTTCATCATGACAACGGTTGCGATAACACGGAAACGGCGCGGAAAGGCTGCGCGGTCGAGTGTCAGGGACGTCGAGACAGTCGCGACGTTATCGGCACTTTCACGAAACGACGGACACGTGGCGTTCTGAGAGAAGCCGTGAAATGAGACAGTGCTGGAGACGCTTGACTTTTCAAGCGCGCGTACAGGTATCTCCTGTATTCCTATGACAACTATAATCACGTGCTAAAACGCTTTCCCTCCCCCTAACGTCCCGGCCACTGCGTTTTGCTGTTTCACAAACCCCCTATCCAAACTCTTATCTTGCGCCATGTCCAAAAGCTCCCGGGTGACTTCCTTCTCTTTGTCATTCGCTGCGAGCAGTTTAGTCAACTCGCGCGCCAGTTTTCGATCGCCGTTCAATGCACTCACCAGAAACGTATGCGCTTTGCACCCTGCTACATTCCCCGCCCGTCCTGTGCGGCCTGCTCTATGCACGTAGTCCTCCACAGTGTTCGGGGCGTCCATGTTCACCACGGTCGTGACGCCCGGGACGTCGAGGCCGCGCGCGGCGACATCTGTGGCCAACAAAATGGGACTCTTTCCATCTCGAAACTCACGCAACACCCATTCGCGTTCGTGCTGGTCCTTCCCTCCGTGCATCGCAAGCGCGGGGAACCCGTTGGCGCGTAGCTTGCGGGTCGTCTCGTCCACCCGAAGCTTGGAGGATGCGAAGATTATAACCAGAGGGTTATTCGCTTCGGAAAGACGCACCTCCAAAATCTCAACCAGCCGATTGTATTTCGATACTGAAACATTGCCACTCGAAGTATTAAACACGGTGAATAAATGCGGCACGCCTTTCGCGACTCGGTGATTTGTTCTGGAAGGTGTTGTACTGTGCATATACTGTTCATGCGTAGACATTGCAATCGTGTCTACGCGCAACGTAACGGCGTCGCGCGCAAGTTTCGCCGCCGTCGTCCGTACGTCGCACGGCCACGTCGCGGTGGTCAACACCGTTTGTCGGTCCGGCCGAACCGCGTTTGATATCTCAACGATTTGATGCGAGAACCCGAGGTCTAACATTCTGTCGGCTTCATCGATCACTAAAAAAGTGCACCTATTTGATAAGTCCACAACCTCGTCATTGAGAAAGTCCAACAACCGCCCGGGCGTAGCGACGACTATTTCAGGAGGTTGTTCTGATTTTAAAATTTTTTTCTGCTCGTTCCGGGGAGCGCCGCCGTACACGCAAACGCACTTGACATGTGATGACGAGCCGAACTTCAAAAACGTGTCCGTGATTTGAATCGCCAGTTCTCTGGTGGGGGCGAGCACCACGGCGATAGGGCCGTCTCCTTTGCGCAAATAGCTTTGCGAGTTAACGTGCACGATCGCGGGTAACAAATAGCTCAGCGTTTTGCCGCTTCCGGTTTCCGCCACGCAAATCACGTTCCGGCCGCTCAACACGAAAGGCCAGGCTTGAGATTGCACTGGAGTGGGGGCTGGGAAATTTTGGGATAACAGCTGTTCGTGGATGTACTTCGGGAAGCTGCACTCCTCGAACGTCTCCGCGGGGGTTAGGATGGACCGGCCGCTGTGCGATGGCGAATCTAAAACCACAATGCCTTTCGAGGCTCTGAACGCGTTCGCGTCAGTTTCGGATCTCGACGCAACCGCAGGGTGCTCCATGTACAGGTTCTTCTCGAACACGGGGAGGTCCGACCACGCATCCGCCGGCGCGTCCGAGGCGCCGCGCGAGGGCGGCGCCATCGCCCCGCGGCAGAGAGACTGATGATGAAAAGTCTGTGTGCAATCTCAAAACGAGAAAGGCGCGCGAGTCAAAAAATCGAGTTTCGTATCGCCGTATCTTGAAGACGCGGCATTCCTCCGCGCGTCCCGACCCGCGGTTTGGCACGCACGATGCTGACCGCTGTTGCCGCATCCGTGGGCATCCCCGCGCTCTCCGCGCGCGCGAAGCTGCGCGGGCAAAGCGTGCGTAGAACCGGCGCGCGCGCGAGTTTCCCTAACTCCCGTTCTCATCAAAACCGGAACCGAGTAAGCACCACGGTCGTCGCCGGTTGGGTGCTTAAGAACTCCGGGCCGAACACCACTGAGCACCTGGGTGAGGAGCTCACGACGCCGATGGACTTACCGTTGACCACAGCGAGAATGGTCGTGGGCAGGCAAGCCAGCGATTCAGTGTCACTTGAAGTCCCGGTGCCGACCGTGTCAGGCGCGCACGCCATGATCGAAGTCACGGATGCGAAAGTATCGGTAACCGATCTGTCATCCACCAACGGCACGTTCATCGACGGGGAGGAGCTCCAGGCGGGGATCGCGTACGAACTGGAAGAGGGGGGGGAAGTCATCTTCGGAGACGAGTTCATGGCGCTGTACGTGTTGACCAAGGAGTAGAGGGGAGGGTGGAGGGAAGCATCGATGTCCAGCGGGGAAAGAGGGATCGATAGGCGTTGTTGATTTTTCCGCGCCAGAATTTATTACAACTGGCACTTGAAATGACGAAAGAACTAAAGAACTCGTGCAAGCGTTAACTTTTACTGTTATTACTTCTATCCCTCACCTGCTCATCACGGTTGCTGCGGCCTGGTTCGTGTGACGAACAGCACATCGCCAACAAGACACCCCTCCACTACTTGCGGCGACCCGAACTCGGCACCGAGCGCAACGGTTATCGCCGTGATTCGCCGGGCCAATTTCCCCCGAAATTTTTCAGCCTCGGGACCGAGACACAACGACGCGTATTCTGACTGGCTGTCCATGTACTCCACCGGTTGGGTGATAACCTGGCTCCCGACCACGCGTCTCGCCACGTCAATGGAACAATGAGAGATGCTGACCGCGTCTCCATCGCTTTGTCGCACGTCCACGACGTAAGGGTCGCCGTCCCGAACGCCTCGCGCCCACCCTCCAAATCCAGGTCCCAAGGAAACCCGAGTAGTGTCATTACCGTCTCCGCTCCTGGCTTCAAATGACACTGCTCCAGGCGCCAGGGGCTGCACCACCACTGCGCATGTAGCATCGGGCATGCTTGTACCCGTAACGGCTCGGCGAATCACGTTGAAAGGCGTGAACTGTCCAGCCCACGCGGCGCTGACGGCTTCGGCGACGTCGCGACTTTTCGCTGCAGAAAATATAAATCCACTCGATGCATCGGTCTGTTCGTTTTTACCGCAACACGCGGGATCCTCCACGTCAAAAGACGCCCTGATCGATAACAGCGGGACTTTGGAGGTGTTCGACCGCCCCTCGTTTCTGTTATTGACCGTGTCGACCCCTAGCGGATCGTCGCCGATGAACGCGGCGCATACCGTGGCGGCAATTTCGGGCGACACCAGGGTTTGTTTCGCGATCTGTTGCGCTTCAAGACACGCGAGTTCCAATGACTCAGCATCCCCACTCCCCACGGCTTCGTCGATTTCTGATAATACGATCTTCAGCCTGCCTCCATTTCCTTGTTCAGCAACGCACGCCTCGAAGCACCCGAACGGAAGCACCACACCAGGCAGGGCTTTGAACCCCGACGCGCTTCGGCTCGCGACCCGCTGTAAATCCCCCAAACTCGCGGCTTTGTACCCCGCTCGGTTCGCGGTGGCGTCGCTCAAGTCACGCACGCACGGTCTTTGAGTTAATTTAGGAGTTATAGACCGGAAAGGACCCGCGAGCAACGCGGGCGATTCTCCTGGTACCGCCAATTGACGTTTCTTGACCTCCACCTCCGCAATCCTTCCGTCGTGTTCCAGCTTGGCGACGTCAATCTCTGAACTCGTCGCGCGTCTTAATTCAACGCCCCCTCTGGATTTCGGAGACACCCCAAGGAAAACCCACTCCCCTGCTAATGCATTTGCGGCACTTCGGACGTTCATGGCACCGGACAATGTGCTTGCCGCGGTGATTGGTACGCCGTCCTGTGCCGCCCTTATCGCTAACCTAGACGTTCCCCGAACAGGCGAAGCGCACACGATCCCTCGTAAATCGCGTCCACCGGCGGCGACGTCCTCTGACCCAGACGCATTGGTAACAAACGCGATGACGGGGCTGTTTGTTGTGTTCGCCGTAGTAAGCGCTCCTGGCTGTATATAATCAACTTCCACCATGATCCCAACGGCGGTTCCGGAATTGACACACGCGTCGTCGGACGATTCTTGTCCTTGAAACGAATTACCAGATGAAAAGGCCTCCACTTTCACTAAACAACAACGGAGCATGGGTTCCACTAACCTCACGACTCGGCTCGGGATTCCTTCATTCACGACTTCGGCAATGAATTTAGTACCCGGGTCTGGAGTCTCAACCCGCAACGCGTCCGCGAACACAGAAGGGAGGTCGCCGTACCCCTTCACAAGCGCGGCGTCGTGCGCTGCGGCGAGTCTCGAGGCGCGATGCAACGCGGCGGTCAAGCGCAGGGCGTCTTCGGAAGATGTTAGTGGTATTCCCCCAGTAAGTTCAACACATACGTCGAGGTCGTTCGCCACGGCATTGCAGGCGTCAATGCGCCACCCTGAGTGCGAGATGTGCCGCAGCGCGCTTGAAACCACGGCGCACCCTACGGTCCATACATTATCGTTTCTACCGCCGTTAAGCGCGTTGAAGAACGTATCGGTACCACTGTCGTCCAGCCCCACCAAGGTTTCAACCCGTCCCAACATCGTCCGCGCGGTCTCTTCAAGCGAAAGCTCCGCCATGCGGTACGCCTGTCGCTTGGAGACGTCTTCGCGCGGGGCGTTTGGTGATAGTGACGTTTGCGAGATCGCAGCCACAAAGTGTGAGCGCACCGTGGCGAGCGCCTGGATTGCTCTGAGTGTCGCGGCGGTTTCCGCGTCGTTTTGCCCGTTTCTCGCGATGGTTACGTCATACGCGTCAAGCGCTTCCATAGCATCCGCGAGCTCGGCAACGGCGGCTGATGCTTCTCTGTTGCCTTCGAAGGCTCCTTTCTGCCTCATGGAGTCTAGCCGGTCAAGCGCGGGTGCGCGGTTGAAATATCGCGCCAGCGCTTCCGTGAACCGTTCCATTTCGCTATCCGATGTGTCGCCGTCCAAGCGCATTTGCTGTAACAAGTGTTCAGACGCGAACAACGCGCTCGGCCCCGCGTTTCGCGTCAACGGAACCTCCACGGTTTCCCGAAACCTCTTCAGGAACGACGGAGAGATAGTTGTGCTTGTTGTCGAGCTCGACACCCGCGCCGCCGATTCCAACAGCGACGCCACCTTGTCCCCAGAAAACTCCTTCTGGATGCTCGGCAGCCAAGGGTGTACTTTCCTCGCCAGCGCGATGCCCGCCGGGGTTTTTGATTTGTTGTCACTCTCCAGCGCCACGAACACGTCCCTCGATAGCAACGCCGCGGCGCCTATGCTGCGCGACCCGTCGTCCAAGCCGCTCTCGATGACACATGTACCGACCCACCGCAGGTACACGCCGAGAATCGCCAACGTGGTTTCGTCAATCGTTCCGTGTTCGACGCTACCCACCATCACGGCGGCTAACCCGAGTTTCTGGATCCAGCTCTTGCGTTTGCCCTCGTCGCTGTTCACCAGGGTACGCGCCGCGTCAGACGGGAGACGATTCAATTTGTCTTGCGAAACTGGAACTGGCGGGGGCGGGACAGAAATTTGCGGAATTTCCGGAACCGATAGCGACGCGTCCGACGCCATATCGTACTTTACTTCAACAGAGGACTCGTACCCTTGTGGCACGGCGTTTGAACTCGGGTACCACTCCGTTGATGTGGAGGGAACGCGTTCCGTCTCCACGGTCTCCACGCGAGTCGTGAAACCGTTCCGCTCACTGGAGACGTCATACGCGGGCGTAAACGAAGCCGACGCCGAAGCCGGTTGTTGAGTCGTTTGAGCAGTTCGGGAATTACTTTGCGTGAAACCGGAATCACTCCCTCCATTCACGTTCCAGTCGTACCCCCCGTCAGTACCCGGAGTACTTGGCATGAATCCTGAACCACCGCCATCGGTGCCATCCCCACAGTCGCCCGCACTCGACCTCTCATCACTCTTACCCCACCGCTTCGTGTCACTCGTGAACCGCGTGTTCGTGCGTTCCGCCGCGCTTTGAAGCTTTGCGAACGTAGCGCTCACGCGTTGTTCAAACGCGGCGTACGGATCCGGGTCAGGAGGTGGAGGGGTTGTGCTCGCAGAAGCTGACCCATTACTCGAGACTGAGTCCATGATTTCTCCATTCTCAGGGTCAGTAGAGCCACTACCCCTGAAAAAGTCCGGCGCGCGAATGAACTTCCCGTCCACGGGCGTGTCGAACGTAGTGTTTCCAATTTCGGAAGGCCTTTCTTTTTTGAAGCTGTTCGGCGGCGGAGGTACTGAGTTACTTTTCAAATTTGAAATGTCAGGCGGCGGCGGGGGCGGAGGGGGCATCGTAGTGTTGAATGATTCCTGAAGGGACTCTAGGGTTTGTGCGATTTCTGCATTTGTTGTCATCTCTGTTTCTGGCAACGACGCGTTCACCCGCAGCGGTCCTTCGAAGTTCCCACTTAACGTCACCACCGGCGAATTATCATCTAACCGAAGTAGTCGGTTGTCGTACTGCTCCCAGTCGTTGAAGCCCATTTTGTGCATGGTGACTAGCTTGTACTCCAAACTCGCTGTGCCCGCAGGCAGCTCCACCCTCGCCGTCCAGATGTTCCCCTCGGTCCACTTTAAACGCAACCCAACTTCGGGCTCCCACGCCCCGAAAACCGCCGCGTCACCCACCACGCCGACTTGAAGCCCGTAGGGTTGCTTGGAATGCACGGAGAGGAGCAGGATTGTGCCCCCGCTCGTGCCCATGGCGTTTGAAGTAGGGTGCATAGAGCGTATGAGCTGCGCATCGCCTCTTCTGTCCTGTTCACCACCCACCCCAGGCGCCATGCGCCACCGCGTGAAACGGGAAAGATGGTGGTGACTCGGCGTTGCATTGCGATTTCGGGAGGTCGAATGCCGACACCGTCGGGGGTCGCCTCTGACCGCCGGGGCGATCCCAAGCGGCGCGCTCCGGGCGTGCGACATCCCTATCAAGTCGGTGTGTCGCGCTAACCGCTGTTCGGGACCCAAATGGAGCTATGGAGGGGCTGCACTGCGAGCACCAAGCACGTTCGCGTTGGATAGAAAAAAGTTAACTCTTGATCAAACGAGGTTTTCGCTTTTCGCGGTTCATTGTTTGCGATTTGCTTTGAGTCCACTTGGCACCAATTTCGGCCGCATTTGCTTTTCCGACGCATCGTCTGTCTATAACCCAAGGAAAAAAAGGGACTCGAAAATGCGGAAACTTGCTCATTGAGTTCGTTGTTACCGCCCGCTAGATGACGAGGCGCTTCAGTCGCAGGTTCGCGTGTGGTCCGACCGCTCCTGACCCGCACCCCATCCGCGCGTCGGCGTCGATCCGGACACCTCGAACAGAGATGGTCGCGTCAGCAGTGCTCTGTGTCGCGGTGGCGCCCGTGGTGTCGCACGCCGTGCGCGATCGACGCGCGCGTCACCGAGTTGCACACACGATTCGGTGCGCCGCGTCATCGCCAGGACGCGGAGACGCGCGGCACGGCGCGGGTTCCGACGGCGAGCGTTCCGACCCCCCCGTGGCTAACGCCCTTACCCGCCGCGACTTGCTCGCGAGTTTCGCCGTGACCACCGTCGCCACGATGACCCCCGTCCCTTCCGCGAACGCATCGCTGCAAGAACCCACGTTAGCCGAGGTCACCCCAAACGTAAGCACGGCGTCAAATGTGCTGACGCAGCTGGAGCAAGGCACCGTGAGCTTGTTTGACAAGAGCACGAGGAGTGTTGTCAACGTAGTGGACTTGACAGTGTTATCCGGCCAGGCCATGAAGAGCGGCGCGGTGGTACCCGAGGGAAACGGCACGGGCGTTGTTTGGGATAACGACGGACACGTCGTGACGAATTACCACGTCCTCGGCGCCATACTGAGCGTCACCCCCGAGAACAAACGCAAGAACCTGGAGTGCGCTAAAGTTACGCTGCAGGGGGCGGACGGCAGGACAAAGACGTTTAGTGCTACTTTGGTAGGCGTAGAAAAGAGTAAAGACTTGGCAGTTTTGAAAGTAAACGCGCCTAGTGAATTCCTAAAGCCGGCGGAAATAGGAATCTCGAAAAGCGTTAAAGTCGGTCAAGCCGTTTTCGCGATTGGCAACCCGTTCGGTTTTGACCACACCCTGACCACCGGGGTTGTTTCCGGTCTGAACCGAACGATTCAGTCGCAAGCCGGTTCGTTGATTTCAGGGGGGATTCAGACTGATGCAGCGATCAACCCGGGTAATTCAGGCGGCGCGTTATTAGACGCGAGTGGAAAACTTGTCGGCATCAACACCGCGATTTTCACAAACACTGGATCTAGCGCCGGCGTCGGGTTCGCGATTCCAATTGACCTAGTCCAACGTGTCGTCCCTCAGCTCATCGAAAACGGCAGCGTAGCCCTCCCTGGTTTGAATATCACCGTGGCGGACCCTAACGTCATGAAAACCCTGGGCGTGCGGTCGCAAGGCGTGCTGGTGCAATCGATCGCGGCGAAATCGAACGCCGAGAAAGCGGGGTTATTGCCAACGCGACGCGGTATGGCTGGCATCGTAGCTGGCGACGTCATCACCACCGCAGATGGAAGTAAAGTCGCCACGGAAGGTGATTTAGTAGCGGCGGTAGAAACACGTCAAGTTGGTGAAAAGATCACGCTCACCGTGAAAAGAGGGGAAGGGAGCGACGAGGTTGAGGAGTTAAAAATCGAAGTTGTTTTGGAACCGGCGGAGGCGAGGCGGTGAGTTTTTTTGGAATATCATAAATAACCGAAGGTACCTCTCGTATTGCGTGGATTCCGCACGTACTCCGCCCATCTTCGCATCCCAACCGCGTCACCCGCGTTCAACTCCGTGAAAAAAGCAAACGAGCAAACCGGCGCTGACGATCCAGGCGTCGGACGATCTCGATGAACGCGAGCTGGATGCAACCTCCTCTTGCGTCTCGTAATACTGATCGTAATACTCGGCACGTATGGAAACGCACGTGGTGTCAGCGCCAGAGACTTCGTCACCCGCGGCATTTTGTGTGCCCTCGCCGCACGCTGTGCAGGCGTTGGAGACGACGCGTTGATTTGCTGCGCACAGAATCGCAGTATGACAGTTGTCACCTTCGTACCCCGCGTCGCATGATGTGCACGTGCACGACCCCGTGGTCCCCCCAGCAGTGCCGCCGTTGATGCAGTAGAAAGTGCCGTCGCTCCCGTCCTTGCTCGAGGTTGAGGAGGCAGAACAGGCGTCTGCAGTCTCGCAGCTGAAACCGCTGTACCCTACATTGCATGTACATGTGCACGTTCCCACCCCCGTGGTCCCCCTAGCAGTGCCGCCGTTGATGCAGTAGAAAGTGCCGTCGCTCCCGTCTTTGCTCGAGGTTGAGGAGGCAGTGCACGAGCACGTGGTGTCTGATCCACTCGCGTCGTCGCCGGCGGCGTTTGTCTCCCCACCGACGCACGCCGTGCATGCGTTAGAGGACACGTACTCATCAACGGCGCACAAGTAACCGTCGCACGTCGTGTCACCACCAGAGGCGCCATCATCCGCTGCGTTTCCATAGCCCGTGGCACAAGGGGTGCATGCGTTGGAGGATACGTACTCATCCAGTGCGCACAACGTTGCGTCGCACGTCGTTTCTTCTCCACTCGCGTCGTCACCGGCGACGTTGGTAGAGCCCGAGGCGCAACAGCCGCATGAGTTCGAGGACACATATTGATTCGACCCACACAAGGTTGCGGTGCACGTCGTATCAGGTCCAGTGGAGACATCACCCCCGGGTTGCCACGTGCCCGCGGGGCACGCGACGCACGCGTTCGAGAAAACATAGTGGTTCGCTGTGCATGCTGGTACCGCGTCGCTCCAAACAGCCCCCGCTATGAGCCCGAGGACGACGACGAAAGCACGAGCGGATGTTACCCCGTGTTACGTCGCGTCTCGGTTAGGCCAATGCCGAACGCGGTTGGCACTCGCCTCATCCGCGCACGCCTCATCCGCGCACATCTCATCGATGTACGAGCGGCGGTATGGTACCACGGGCGGCGCGGGGGGGAAGCACATTCTGTTGAATGTCAACTTCGAAACTTCGGGAAAGCTTATGTCACGGCCTGGTCGCGGTAGATGAGGTGCCTGACGTCGTCAGCGGTCGTACGCACGTGGTTGGGGCACACGCGGTGGCCATAAACGGTGAGCGCGGAGGCGTCTCGCGGAGGCGCGGGGGTTGCCGTCGAGTGTGTCGATTCGTCCAACGAGAAGGTCGTTGTACTTCGGTCACGACAACTTTGACGCGTTTGATAAGAACGCGTTGATTTTATGTTCAATTTCGATTTCAATAAAAATCCTCTCACCCGCCCACCGCGTCCACCCTGTACTCCACTTTTTTCGAGTTCAGCAGCGAGTACTCGTTGTTCAAGTCTAGGACCAAGGTTCCGCTCGTGGGGATCGTTAAAAGTTGTTCCCAATTAGTGCCTGTCTTGTGCTTAAACTTTTGAATGAGAGTCGTCGGGACGGTATTATTTTTTTCGCCGCTCGATTTCACTGCCGCGCTGATTTCAATGCCTTTATTCTCACCCACGTGCACGACGCAAAGTACTTGGTCCCCGGCTTTGCAATCCATGTAAACCTTTAAGGAATCCCGGGGGGGTATGTACGCTTTCGTCATGCCATCTTCGGATCGCACGCCAACCGGTTGCGTTTGTTCGTTGGACACGCCGCACAGACACCCGCCCGCGCATCGGCATTTTCCTCCGAGAAAACTCGGTAAAGTTTCAAGATTCAAGAATTTCGCGAACGGGCACTTCGAGATGTCCTCGGTTCGCGTGTCCGAAGTGGCACATACGCTGATTTTTGACCGCGTTTTCTTGGATAATAGACCCTTCACTAACCCCCACATCGCACTGAACACATATGGGGCATTTATCAGCACGGCTCGGTCCAACAACTGCGGGTACACAATTTCTGACTTTTTAGAAACAGCGCCTAAAACTTTCGAAAATCGCGAATCCGTCCCCGCCACTAAACTCACGTGGTTCAAGTCGTTCACGGTGACGAGTTTCGTTAAAATACGTGTCTTTCTTGTGATGCTGTCACATAATAAAAAACCTATTTCCTTCCGGTACATCATGAACTCCACGACTTGTACCTGTTTATACGCATCCATCATCGCGGGGGCGTTTGAGATGCCGGCGCGGACGACGAAAAGAGGGGCGCCAGCAGTGGTGTACCCGTGGTAGTCCGTTATGACGAGCTTTTCCAGGGGGGCGAAGCGATCGAGTGATGTACCCTCCGCCGCTGCGTCTAGGATCTCTTTGTTCTCCTCACGCCATCGCAGGGTTTCGGTCGCATTCTTAAGCGCATCTTCATCCGATTCGTTACTCAAGCAAAATCTCAAAGCCCAGATGTCGTCGTACCCTGTGCCCTCGCCCACGGGAAGGTTTTGCTGTTTTAGGGAGCCTAACAGCTTGCTCACCATGTCTCCGTGCTTCGCGAACAGGGAGTCCAAACCGCGGTCGCCCGCGGTCGCATCGTCCGCCGCCGCGACGCCCATTGTTGCGAGGGTAAGTTTTGCCGACGCGATTTTGCAAAAAGGGGGATCTGCTGAGTTGGCGTGATTTCGGCGATCGGCCTGGCCACGTCGACTCGAACCGTCGTCATAGCTTCACTTTACCTCGCGCGGATAACATGATCGCCGCCCAACTCAACGCATCGCCCGCGGCGCTTTGCGCCCGCCGCCCGGTTCGGCTGGCGCGCAGCCCCAAGACCACATCGCCCGTGCGAAGCGCGCGCGCCCGGCGGTGCAAGGCGGACGCGTCTGCTTCCGATGGCTCATCGGTCGATTCCAAAAAGCAGGTCGTCGCTATCACGGGCGCCACCGGGTTCGTGGGCAAAGCTTTAGTGGCATCGCTTCTGGAGGATGGCCACGAAGTTAGAATTCTCACCAGGAACGCCATCTCCTCAAGAGTCGCCATGCCCCAAGCCTTCCTCGCCGGCGCCAAGTTCTACGCCTGGGACACCAAGAGCGGCGCGATTGAGTGGTACGACGCGGTCAAGGGATGCACTGGAGTTGTAAATTTAGCAGGTGCTTCCATCAGCAACCCGTGGAACGAGCAGTACAAGAAAACTTTAGTCAAAAGCAGGCTACAAACCACGAAACGCATCGTGGACGCGATCAACAAGCTCCCGATAGACCAGCGGCCCACGCTGGTCTCAGGGAGCGCCGTTGGCTTCTACGGCATCAGCAAGAAGAAAGAGTTCGATGAGAGCTCAAAAGGTGGAAACGATTTCTTGGCGAATTTGTGCAAGCAATGGGAAGCCGCGGCGAACAAATGCGACACCACCGTGACTACTCTAAGAACAGGAGTCGTTTTGGAAAAAGGAGGAGGCGCGATGGGCAAGATCTTGCCCGTGTTCCAGCTGTACGGGGGAGGACCGTTGGGAAGCGGTAAACAGTGGGTGTCCTGGATCCACCGCGACGATTTAATCAATCTCATAAAAGCCGCACTCGCGGATCCGAAAAAATACGAAGGCGTGATTAATGGGACAGCGCCGGAACCCGCTACCATGAATGAATTATGTGCTGCTACTGCTACGGCTACGAATCGCCCGAACTGGCTCCCCGTTCCTGGGTTCGCGCTGAAACTGTTGTTGGGAGAGGGGGCTACTGTGGTGCTGGACGGGCAATACGTAAAACCGACGAAAGCGAAAAAGCTCGGGTTCGAGTTCGCGTACGAGACGGTGGCTGAAGCATTGGATGCCATCGTGAACTGATGAGTTATAACTCGCCATAGTATTGATACATCACGTAGTATGTCATGACCTATTACAAATATCACATGCAGCTGTACACCGCATCCTCAAAACCTCTACCTCTGTACTTCCTTCGGCGTGAACTTCATTGAGACGCCGTTCATGCAGTATCGCAGTCCGGTTTTGTCCCGCGGGCCGTCTTCGAAAACGTGGCCGAGATGTCCTTGGCAGTTGGCGCAGCGCACCTCGGTTCGGGGCAGGAACACTATGCTGTAATCCGGCACTTCTGTCACGACTTTTGCATTGATTGGCTGGAAAAAGGACGGCCACCCGGTACCGCTGTCGTACTTCGCATCGGACGCGAACAAGTCCACGCCGCACCCCGCGCACACAAACGTCCCGACTCGTTTTTCGTTGTTCAGCGGCGAGGAAAATGGACGTTCCGTCGCTTCCTTGCGTAACACTTCGAACGCATACGGGTCGTCTTTCAACCTGTCCTTCCACTCGTTTTCGGTTAGTTTTAATGATCCTTCTCTTCGCATCACCGCCATCGCGGCGTCGCTGCCGAACTCCCCCGCGTTCGCGTTGCTGGAAACCACCAAAGCTGTGGTCGCAGCCGCGAGGTTGATGAGGCGCCTGCGTGGCATGTTTGTGGAAGTGACGACATCGGGCGCGTCCTGGTCCGCGGAGGCACGGACGCGCACGGCGCCGCACGCTTTGGCGCCCGTCTCGGAGCGACGGGTGCGCGCGGGTGCGACGATACGCACGGAGTTCAGAACAGCCGACATCACGTGATGTGTGTGTGCGCGGAGAGTGAGTGGATGCCACGTCATTTATTTCGTCACTTCCACTGAAAAAAAAACTGAGCGAATGAGTTGACGTTCGATCTGTGGTGTTCGTCGTCTTCACACGTGCCAGCGCACACACGTGCGTTTCACGATGAGCCTTTTGCTTTCCCGCGGGCGCCTTCTGTCCCGCCCTGTGCGAGCGTGTGTCCACGCTTCTACACCCAAGTCTTTCGCCACTTTAGCCGAGGGCGCTGAGGGCGAGGAGGGGGAGTTCTCTCCAGATGCGGAAGTCAAGTTCGAATCCAATGAGCCCACGTTCATGACCACGTTGACCTTCTCCGAACAAGGCATAAAAGCCATGATCGAAAAGGACATAGACCGGGAAAAGGTAAGTGTTATGAGAGGAGTGGAATAACGTCCCGGAATCAACACAATCTCCTGTTACTGATGACTGACTGACTGACTGACTGACTGATCCCATTCCATTCTAATCCATCACGATCTGAAAACAAACTCAACAAAAAAAATAACAAAAGTCCGCGGCGAAGCTCATCGGCTTACTGGGCGGTCGTTTAGAGTCCTACCACGTCACCACTACCGGGTCGAGTAACGCGGTTATCGTGTACAAGTTCCCGAAAAACCACGACGTCCAGACTTTGATTTATTCGCTGATGAGCAGCGAGGCGTATAAGGAGCAGACGACGACGAAACTAATGAGATGGTCGGATGCGGCGATGTCCCTACGCGCGTCACGGAACCTGTACGCCAAAGGGGGGGTGAGCTGTAAGATTGAGGGGTAAGAGAAAGGGTGTGTGGGTATGGAAGGGAGTGAATTTGGGGTCCGAGCAGAGGTCGTCGGTGAGAGAAGAGAACGCGGCTGAATAGGCACTTTGCATGAAAAATACTTCCAATTTTCCGATTTTTCTTTTTCAGTCCAAGAAAGCTCCACGTCGTCAGCATCAAATCGAGGATAAAGTGACCCGACCCTCGCTTCGAGCATCACTCACGGCGCCCACCGCGCCTCGAAGGCACATTCCGATATGTCTTCCTCTCTTCGCGTCACTCCGAGGCTAGTGCGGGCGATGAGCGGCAGGGCTTCGTCCGTGTCGCACCCCGCCGCGTGCGGGTTCCACCACGCGACTTGGCAAAACCGCATCGGCGGTGCTAGTAAACACGTTCGTTCGATGCGGTCCAGGCTCGCCGCGAGTAGAGAAGTTTCATTAACTGCGTGGCACCCCATACCTACACGCAACCCCGGCGCATTTCGGATGTACGCCGGCGCCAGCGACGACGGCGTCGGGTCCATCGACGATAGCGTGGATGAAGACGGCGTTCGTGATTACCTGGCCGAGCTGACATGGCTCCCCCCGTTGGATCCTACCAAAGAAACCGAGGAGATCGACGCGACGACCGACCCCACAACAATGGTCCTCCCCGTGTTCCCCCTCGGGTCCACCGCGTACATGCCGCACAGCGACCACGTGCTCAACATTTTTGAACCAAGGTACAGACAAATGTACTCAGACATTCTTTTCAACGGGAGCCGACGGTTCGTCGTGCCGGTGTCGCATCCCGAAACCGGAAAACTCGCGGCGGTCGCGCCGGTGTTTTATTTAGAGGATTTGAAAGAAGTCTCCGAGCAAACCGCTGACGCGGTGAAGTACGTTTGTTCGCACAAGGTTATTGGGCGAGTGAGCATCAAAAGGACTTTGAATGACAGCGTGTGGGCCGATAGATCAACTTACTTAAAAGCCGTCATCGAACCTTTAGAGGACATCGACGACGACGAAGATTTATCGACGCGCGAGAAAAACTTAACGGAGCGCTTCGTTTCAATAATCGAAAAGCAAACCAAACTTGGGGAGCCCGTGCGGTTCACTGAGAACTTAATCAGCACGCTGTCAGCTGAGCGGGGGGAGGATGGGCTTTGGCGACTCGCGGGGTTGTGGCAATCGTTATTGCAAAACAGGTTACAGGCCAAAGAAAGCGAGTTATCGAACGACATCCAGCAACTTTTACGGAACTACCTTCAGAACCAAGGTACGGATATGCAGTCGAAAGTAACCGTGCAGTTCGACGCGTTACCGCAAGAGATCAAGAACGAGTTCACCAGGTTGCAGCAGACGTTTCGTGAAGAGAGCATGGCGATGGTGGGCCAGACGATCTACCCGTTCGTGTTGCTAGTGCAGTGCGACTCGCACGCGGAACGATTAAACGTGTTTGGATCCATGTTAGAAGAAGAGGAAAAAAGGTTGCAAGCAAAGGTGGCGCTGCAAAGTCTGTTCGGGACGGGTGGTGGGGACGCGGCTGCTGGCGGGGATGCGGATGCTACTGATACGGGCGCTAGCACTAAGGATGACAAGGACGAGTCCCCGGATAAAACGGAAGAAGCGTGAGTAATAGGTTGAAATGATGTACGCATTGATGATGAAGCGACGCGTAAGTTTATTTTTTAATCCTTCTCACACCCGCTACTCCTCCTTCATCCCCTGTATCGTATAACTCACTCTGGTTACTTTTTTCTTGACTCGTATGCCAGTCACCTCAACTGGCCCGATATCGGAAACGTCCGTGACGTGCGTTCCCCCGCACGGACACCCTTCCGTGGAGTCGAGGATGACCACTATTCGCGGGCTTGAATCTTTCTCGATGTAACTCGGAAGATGGCCTCCACAAATGTTTTTCGCGTCGTCGTAGGCCATAAGCGTAGATTGTGTCACGCCTCCTTTCGTTACCAATTTATTCATTTCTTGTGTTAATTTAGCAATCAAATCGTCTTTATCAAGGCCTTCTACTTTGCCGTCGTACTCCACGTACGCTTGTTCTACGCTGTGAAGGCCTTTGGCGGGGCGCAAAATGTTACTCGGATATCCAACATTACCCATGGCGAAGTCGAGCAAGTGCCCGGCGCTGTGTATCCGCGCGTGTAGCATCCGGGTGTCCTGGTCAATCTTCACGGTGACTTCTGAGTCTTTTTTGAATGGCTCTACCCCCTCTTCTGGAAAGGTGCCAATATGTTTCACAATCCCGTCCTTCCCGGCGACGACTTGCGTGACGTCGAAAACAACCGACGATGAGTTACAGATGAGCCTTCCCACATCTGAAGGTTGGCCGCCCCCAGCGGGGTACGCCACGGTCTTGTCGAGCACGATGGCGTAGATCTTATTAGAAGAAGGTGTCTCCGCATCAGGCACCACGTGCTCATCCACCGATAAAACCTGCGCCTCGCACTCGAACTGGAACGTGTCGACGAAATAGAGCAGCTCGGTGGCCTTCTCCTTGAGTGTTTCGTCGGCCATCGCACAAACGCGACTTGTTTGCCGGGGAAGCGAGGACTGTGCCCTGTGGGAGGACCGCGCGATACGCGTCCAGCCTCCCGGGAAGATTGGGACACGCGCGTGGGCGAACGTCGTGGAAATAAGCCGAAGGACGGTGTCGCCGGGAGTGTGGAGAGGGTGGAGTGGACGCGTTCAGAGGGAGTGCAGAGAGCTAACCCGCGTGTGCGGGGACAGATTTGCTGACTCCTCGAAAAAGTGAAATGGAAACTCGCATCGTTGATTTTTGCAGACTCGATCATTGTGCGCAATTCGTATGGGTCTTTAGTCTCGTAAAGCTGCGCCAGAAACGCGCCTGCAAAATATCGCGTTTTGGAAGCTTTCCCGTTTTTCCCTCGGGCATCCCACGCACAACGAACGCGCGCGACGGGCCGCGCCGCAGGATGAGCTACAACGGGCCGCTGGGGTGGACACCTCCACCCCCACCGCCCTACGGCGCGAACATCCCGAATATGCCGAACATGCCTCCGCAGGTACGTGCGAAGAGACATCTAGAAGAACCGAATGGAAAATCGACGACGAGCGCTTTTTGTTAAACTTCCCCGAGTGGGGATGGCAGATCTACGTCCCGGGGATCACGCGGGCGCGTCCCCGCGTAATAAAAACGTCGTGAATGTGGTTTGTAGTCACCCTCGAACGTGTCTGCCTCGCGTTCCCTAGAGATGTGCCCTTTTGCCCCCGTTTCCAGTACCCCTTTACTCACGCGTTTCCCAAATTCTTCCCGCAGTACCACCCGTCAATGGGATATTATAACGCGCCCGGCATGGCTCCCCCGAACCCTATGTCCGTGGAGGCGATGATGTACGGGATGGGCGCGCCGCCCGGTGGCGGTCAATACGTGGATTACGAGGCGATGTACCGGGAGCTCCAGTTAAGGATGTACGCGCAGCAGCAGCAACAGGCAAGCGGGATGAATCGAGGCTCGCCTCATGGGCAACCTCACCAACCGCCGCTTCCCCCCGGTGGTATGGGGAGGCCTATGCCGCCTTCTGGGGTTTCCGGCCAAGCCTGTTCGCCAGGTCAGCACGACCAACACCTTCCGTTAACACAGGAAGCGCTGTACCAGTACCAAGCCATGCAGATGAACGCGGCTGGTTATGACGAAGGGGGGAGCATGGGGACGTGGGAAGAGGGTGACGAGGAGGACGGATCTGTCGCGACGGACGGGAGCAAGCAATCTGTCGCACGACGAAGGCACGCGCGCAGACGACGACAGCTCGCCAGACTAGCGCAGGATAAAATGGAATGGGAAGCGCGGAGCCGGCAAATGGAAGCTGCTTTGCTTGAGAAGGGCGGCGCAGTAGGTGTGAATGACCCCAACGCGTCACCCGCTTTATTCGCCGATTTCCGCAAAGCCCTGGCGCACGCGCTTTTGATCACGGAAGAAGCGGTTGAAAGGGAGTCGATTGGCCCTAATTTCGTCGGCAGTGAGCAGTCCAACACGGAAACAGAGGGACACACCGCGGCGAGTGATGAGCTCGCGTCCCGGCTAATCGACGAGTTGCGGGAAACGGAGAGCGACACGGACGACGCCGCAAACGAGGATGCAAAGCGAACGTCGATTGACGGCGACGGTGATTTGGTTGACGAGGGGGACGAGGCCGGTGAGGAATCGGGTCCGCGACGCGCTCGGTCGTTCGAACGACGAAGGGCGAGTTTCCTTTCGTCAGACGCCCCGGCGGTGCACTCCGTTTCCTTTCAGAACTATCTCGGGTCCTTTGAGCGGGACGAAAACACCGGGTTCATGCGTTCGCAAACCGCCAAAAGCGCGTTCGACGACAGAGTGGTGGGTATGGAAGCCGTCGTTGCGTTGGAGCACGGGTTGCTGAAAGCCCAGGCGTCTGGGATCTTCTCACGGGGCGAGCTACTGATCACCGCGGTGTCCACGAAGGACATGTTAACGTGCTACGCCGGGGGCGGGTGCGCGGACGTGTTGGGCGCGAACTCCCTTGACTTGCTCCACACCTCGTTGCTAGACGGCATTCACGTCGAGGACGTACGCAACCTGGTGTTCGCGTTCCACCTGTTCCCCACCATCCTCCCCGAAGTCATAAACACCACGCACTCGCGAAGGGACTCGGTGGACAAGGGTAATGAGGCTGACGAAGTTGCGGGAGATGGAAATAAAAAACTGGAACCCGCGGGCTGGGCGATGGAGCGCGCCAAAATCAGGGCGGCGACTGACGGGATGTTGCCGCTACCGGATGCGGCGCAGCTGTTGCCTCACGGGTATTTGCGCAGAAGGATGGCGGACGGCCGAGGCGGCTTCGTTGCCGTGGAACGTTTAGGCGGGATGATCATCTCCAACGACACTGCCGCCGCCGTGTTGGAAGATATGCGCAAGCCCAGCGTCCAGGAGATGAGCGTTTTGTACGAGGGGGGGAACGTGAGCCCTGAGAACAACCCGCCGCCGGAACAGCGGACGCACTCGTTGAGCTCGCTTGAGGTGCCTCAGGAGTCGCCGGGAGATCGGCGGAGGACGCTCGCGAGACGAGACGCGGGGGTGGACGCGCTCGGGGGTGGCGGAAATAAATCAGACGAAAAGAACGCGCGCCCCGTATCGCTGGACGAAACCAAACCTGGCCTCGCGTCCATCGGCGAGGGAGCCAAGGAGAAAATCAAGGAGAGCGTTTTGGCTAAACCTTTCGTGTGGTCGTACGCGCCCGCCACTGAAAGGCCGTACCCGGGGCTGGCGGAGCAAAAGGAACAGACTAATAACACTACAACCTTGAGTCCCGAAAAAACCACTGTGCGCACGTCGGTGGGCGACGTCATCGTGAACAAGTACCACCCTAGCAACAAGCGCGAGGCTAAACCCGGTTCTGTCGGAGTCGGTCGGTCCGCGGTTTCCGCGCCAGGCGGCAGAGGTCTGTCCGAAGCCGCGCTGTCACCCTCCGCGTCTTCGTTCGTCGCCGCGTCCGCGCAGAGCATGTCGTCGCGCCAACCCGCGCCACCATCATCAGCGCCGCCCACCAGTACAGTCGAGGCGGCGGCCAAGGCCAAGGCGGAGAGGGAAGAAGCGAGCGGCGCGCAGACTGCGAACGAAAAGCCAACGGAGAATAACGACACGGCTGTACCCGAAAAAGAAACACCTGCAAGCATACCCCCCCAACAAACCACCGTGGACGGGGCTGTTTTGAACAAGTACCAACCCTCGAAGAAGCGGGACCTGGTACCGGGCGCGCAGCAAAAACTCTTCGCGCGATCGCAAAAATCCGCCCACTCGCGAACCACAGAAGCGGAGCTCTCGTCTTTAGTCGCGCACTGCGTGCGGCACACGGAGAAGAAATACCCTCCTTCTGGGGGTGTGCCTTCCGATTCGGAAGGCATGAAGAACTCAGTGGAGGAGCTTCCCGAGGGTATCAAGGACGTGTTGAGACGGCTGACGGGGGAGACTTTCAGCGAGCACACCGTTTTGGTGACGATCGAACGCGTGCGCGGAATAGGCGGGTTCGCGGGATCAGAAGCCAGGCACAACGCGCAGATGATGGTGGTCTCAAAGCTGCTCAACGACTTGGCTACTAGACGGCACAAAGCCATGTCAAGTGCCGTGAACAGCGCGTAAGGGTATTAGTCGGGTTATTCTAATAATCGGGAAACATGGGTAGTAGTCTAATAATGGGAGTAGTGGTCTTTGACCACTGAACCTTTGAGTTTATGTACTGAATAAAAAGAGTATTAAATAATCGTTTATACTACAACCCCTTTACATCCCCGGCAGGTCAAGGTCCGCGCCTCCCCACTCGTCTTCGGACATGCCTGATCTTGACCTGTCTAACGGCGACGGCGAGCTCGGCGCCGTGGGTTGTTCCTGCGCGTTCAAGGAGCCGTGATCGAAGGTATCACTAGTTCCGTCGTCACCGCGTTCGTCCCTTTCTCGTTCCGCTGCACGTAACTTCCCAGCGTAACTCTTCGCATCGTCCTCCCTCCCCAGGTCGCCGCACACGTGCGCCAAGTGTCGAAGGCACTCCACATCAGCTGGTTTTGCGGAATGAATGTCCAAATATCTTCTCAACGCCGCTTCCGAGTCGCCCGCTTTGCGAAGGCATGAAGCGGCGGCGAGTTGCCACTTTGATTTATTCTTCACGTCATAATCAGCGTCGCCCGCTTGGTCAAAGTACGCGCACGCCTTTTCGAACCGCTCGCACCGCGCGTGGAACGTCCCCAGCCAGGTCAACACCCCAACATCAACCGGGTTGACGTCGTACGCCTCGTTGTAGTACTGCAGGGCTTTCTGGTCATCCGCTTGCTTGGCGTGTGCGCTTCCCAGCCGCGCCAGCACCCCGCAATCGTTCGCAACCTTTAGATGCACCTTTTCAAAGCACGTTATCGACGCAGCGGTGTCCCCCATCAAGTCGCTTATATCGCCAATCTGGTACAAAGACTCGACGTGGATGCCAGCGGTGTTACCGGAAGTGTTTCCAGAAGTGTCATCAGGCACGGACTGAACAACTTTCTTGAACGTAACAAGCGCGTCTTCGTTGTTCCCCAAACGTTTTTGCGCCAGGCCCAGGTTGTACAGCGCTGCGACGCAACTCGCTTCAACCTCCAGCGCTTTCTTGAAGCACCCTATGGCTTTCAGCAAATGTTTCTCGGAGTCGATCTGTTTCATGAACACGCACCCTTTGTTTGTGAGTGCGTGAGGGTCCTGTGAATCATGCTCAACCGCCAAATCAGCGAACTCCAAGCCCTTTTCGAGGTCGTCCTCGCAGAGATATAAAAAGCTCACGTTGGTCGCCGCGTTTCCCTTCGCGTTTTGGTTTTCCAGTTTCTCGAACGAACGCAAATTCACCCGACCTTCCTCGAACCAAACCCCCCCACTTCCTTGTGCCTTCGATTTCAAGTACCCCAAGGCTTTCTGCATCTCCAGTGAGTTTGACAATGTCTTATACCCTACTTGCCGCATTTCTTGCGCCAACATTTCATACCCGCGTTCCGGGGTGTTCGCTATCTCGGGGCTGATCAGTCTAGCGGCTCTTGTGATCAAGTCCCGCACTCTCTTCCGCCTCACGAGGATCTCGCGCTCCAACAGATCATCCTCTCCTTTAGGGTTTTCTACTTCAGGGTTTATGGTTTCATTAGGGTATGTACTCTTAGGGTTTTCCTTATCTTCCTCGTCATCCTCTTCGTTTTCGAACGCCCTTAACCGCAACAGCGCGGTAAACGCGCGTTTCATTTTTTCCGCGTCGCCCACGGCGTAATGGCACACTATTAAATTGAACAAAGTAGTGACGTCGGGTGATTTCTTTTCGGAACCTGCAGAGGTCATCGCCGTGGCGTTCAAGTCTACGACGTCCTCGAACGTAGACGCGGCGTCCATGTACTGCCCCATCCTGGCAAACGCGCACCCTATGTTGCGCGTGATTTTCGCGCGAGTCACTTTATTCACGGAACTAACTTGATCCAGCGCCATCCTGTACTGCTTAATCGCGCTCGGGTAGTCGTGTTGTTTGTAATACACGTTGCCGGCGTTGACACGTACCCTTGCAGCGTGTTTGGGGAACGAAGATGAATCGTTTCCTTTTGCGGAAGTGGATGTGATTTCCTTATACGTGGTTAACGCTTCGGAGGTCAATCCTGTTTTTTCCAATCGGTTCGCAAGATTCAGCGTCACGGCGAACGTCAAATCCACATTCTGCGCGTCGTGTAAGTTATGCTCATCCCTCAACTTTGTGAGTTTCTTCTCCTCCTTTACACAAAGGCGTGCTGTTTCCAGCGCACCTGCATTGTCTCCCTTCACCCCTAACCGTGCACTGTCTTCGAATAGAGCGTTTACCCTGGCTTCTAATTGACGGGCTTGATCTTCGGGCGCGTCGTCGTTGCGGCGCAATGATGATGCATTCGGTCTTGTTCCAACAGCAGTCCCCCCTCTTGTGCCGTACCCTGCTGCTTTCGTTGACGCCGTTCCTGGTCTACTCGCCGTCCCAGGCCTGCCCCCCATCGCGCTACTCAAAGCTCTCGCGGAAACCTTCTTGGTGTTGGCGTGGGAAGTGCCGCCGCGCGCGCCAAGGGCGCCTAAAGATGGCGCGGCTCCTCCGTAATCGAACTCGTCGTCATCGGGTTTGGGCTGGAGGGGTGTGGGCATTTAGGGGGGGGTCAGTACGCGGTAGGTGCTTGGCAGGTGGAGTCACTAGGGCACCCTCATTCACGACGAGGCAATCGTAAATAGACGTGCATCGTGTCCGTCGCGCCACATCCATCTCCACGAGACTGGAAACACGGGAAACGGCGAGGCTCTCTCGGAATGACGGTGGTGACATGGGGAGCCCTCGACGTGGTCCGCTCCACATCGAAAAGGTGCCACCGCGGGAGGCTCCAAACGTACCCGCGCTGCTGAAGTCCCGCCGTATCCCCCGAACTCATCGCCGTCCGCCATCGCGCGCAGAGAGTCTGCGGCTGAAGCGTCGGTCCGACCGATGAAATCTTCCAAACGGTCAACGAAAACGCCAAGAAAATGAAAAGCAAAGTGGGAGAAGAAGTGATTTCGCAGTGATGAGTCGTCGTGTGTCGCGAGCTGTGCTTCGTATTAACATGTAGCTACCACTCGCGCCGTGTTTTTTCTCGGTATGTCCGATGTAAGCTATGGGTTCACCTAGTGTGGCCGAGTTCTCTGATGTTAACCCAGATCAGAGGGGCCTGCTAGTGGGGAACGTCATATTTACTTGTCAGCCTTGAACGCGACCTTGGTGATCTTGCCGAGCATGACGGCGGTGTTGCCGTCAAGGAAGGCAATGCGGGCGAGGCCGTCGCACGCCTTGAAGTGGTCAAC